>JGI25329J36429_1000486_pt1 | contig 25442 bp, 20 predicted proteins | sample HigsolmetaAR204D_FD_36429 | JGI IMG/M metagenome (IMG submission 36429)
TGGATTGGGGCGGCCGGACGTATTTTTTCCGCAAAATGCACATCGTCATGGAGGGGCGGTTTTTCGGCAGCCTGCTCTTGTTCCGCAAGGCTGCGGAAATCGAACAGATGGAACACGACTACCGTATGCGCCTGTACAGCAAAGGGCTGGTGGCCAAGTANCACTTTGACGACATCTGTGGAAAAAGTCTCTCTTTTCAACAGGTGCTGCGAATCGCCCGCAAGATTGCCCGCAGCAACTCAACAGTGCTCTTGCTGGGTGAAACGGGAACGGGTAAAGAACTGTTCGCGCAGGCCATTCACAACGCCTCTCCCCGCAGGCGGGAGCCGTTCGTCGGTGTGAATTTTGCCGCCATCTCCGAATCACTGTTGGAGAGTGAGCTGTTCGGCTACGAGGAGGGGGCGTTCACCGGTGCGCGCAAGGGAGGACACATCGGCTGGTTTGAACTGGCCCACAAGGGAACGATTTTTCTCGACGAGATCGGCGATGCCAGCGGTGCGATCCAAAACCGGCTGCTGCGGGTGCTGCAGGAGCGGCAAATCATGCGGGTGGGAGGCAACAAAGTCATCCCGATCGACATTCGCGTAATCGCCGCGACCAACCAGGATTTGCAGNGCATGGTGCGTGAAGGACGCTTCCGCGCTGATTTGTACTATCGGTTAAACATCCTGCCCATCCACCTGCCGCCCCTCAGACAGCGGCCGGAAGACATCCCCTTGTTGGCGGAGGAATTTATTCGCAAATACTGCCAAGAGATGCGTCGCCCACCGTTTACACTTACGCAGGAGGCACTGAAGGCGATGCAGGAGTACGATTGGCCCGGTAACATCCGGGAATTGGAAAACGTGATGGAATACCTGGCCCACGTAGTAGAGGAGGAAGTGTATGCCATCCACCTGCCGTTTATGCAGGAGTCTTTNGCCGTTCCGGCCGATGATGTGCTTGCGGACGAATGCCGGACGCTGTGCGAGGCATACGAACAGCGCGGCTTTTTGGACGATGTCGTCGCGATCCTGCATGTTTTGAAACAGCAGGGGAGCGGGAGGTACGCGTTGGGCGAGCAGCTCAGCCGGCAGGGAATCGAGCTGAGCGGCCAACAAGTGCGGTACCGTTTAAAGCTGCTGCAGCAGGACGGGCTGATACACGTCGGCAAAGGACGGCAGGGCAGCCGCCTGTCCACTAAAGGGGCGGTGTTTCTCGCCTGCTGTGAGAAAAGCCGGGGATAAACGGAGGAGGGAGTAAGATGAGCGGTCACTCCGANTATTGGAAGCAGNAGGCTTTGGCACAGCGCGAAGCCTATTTGGAAACGCTGCAGTCTTTTNTGAGGATTAACAGCATCGAGGATATGTCGACCGCCGGTCCGGGCAAACCGTTCGGCGACGGAGTGGCGCAGGCCCTGAACTTCATGCTGGAGTTGGGGCGATCAGANGGCTTTGCGGTGAAAAACCTGGAGGGTTACGCCGGATACGTGGAACACGGAGAGGGCGAAGAGGAAGTGGGAGTGCTCGTCCACGTCGACGTAGTCACTGTTGGTGAAGGATGGACGACACCGCCGTTCGAGCCGCACATCCGCGACGGTAAAATCTACGCCCGCGGCGCCATCGACAACAAGGGGCCGGCGCTGGCCGCCTTTTTCGCGCTGAGGCTGCTCAAGCAGTCGGGTCTGCCGCTCACCAAACGCGTGCGCCTGATTATCGGCACTGACGAGGAGAGCGGCTGGTTGTGCATGAAGCACTACGCCGAACGGGAGGTGCTTCCGGAGATCGGCTTTTCACCGGACGCATCGTTTCCGATCATCCACGCCGAAAAGGGGCAGATCAATCCGACACTGATGCTGGCTGCACAGCCAGGGGCCGCGGCGGACGAAGGTTGGCAGCTGCTGTCGTTTGCCTCCGGTGATCAAGGCAACAGCGTGCCGGATAAAGCGACNGCCTCGGTGATGGTACCGGCGGGAGCGGAGGCGAAATCAGCCGCGGCTGCTGTGACCGAACGCTGGAACGCGTTTCTCCTTGCCAGTGGTGTGACGGGACGGCTGGAGCCAAGAGCGCCTGACGTGTTGGCGTTTCAACTNGACGGCAAGCCGGCTCACGGCATGGAGCCATTCAATGGAGTCAACGCCGGAACGCTGCTGGCACGTTTTTTGTACGACTACCCGTTTGCCGGTACCGATCGCCTGTTTCTCCGCTTCCTCGCAGAGGTTTTGCACGAAGACCACTACGGTGAACGGCTGAACGTAGCATGTCAGGACGAGGTGAGCGGAGCGCTGACCGTCAACGCAGGCATCCTTCGCTACACCAGGAGCGAGGGAGGGCTTGTCCGGCTGAACATCCGCTATCCCGCCACCTTGGCACCGGAGCCGTACGTGGAGCGGCTGATGGCGCGCATCCAGGAGCTAGGCTGGATGTTGTCAAGCGTGCGCACCTCCAAGTCCCACTACGTGCCAGCGGACCATCCCGTCATCCGGACGCTCTCCCGCGTGTATGAGCAGCATACCGGCGCCCCCGCTCGCCTGCTCGCTTCCGGCGGCGCCACTTATGCCAAGACGCTGAAAGCCGGCGTTGCATTTGGCCCAGTGTTCCCCGGGAAAGAGTCGACGGCCCACCTCGCGGACGAGTATGCAGAGATTGACGATCTGCTTCAGGCGATGGCGATCTACGCCCAGGCGATGTACGAGTTGGCCAAATAGAGAAGGAGGAGCACGCATGTTCCATTACTTGGCAAAGCGCGTCCTGATGATGCTCTTGACGCTGTGGATCATCGTGACGCTGACCTTTTTGCTGATGCATGCGATTCCCGGCGATCCGTTCGCTTCCGATTCGGATCAACTGCCGGAGCAGATCCGCGCTAATCTGCGAGCCAAATACCATTTGGACGAGCCGCTGCCGATTCAATACGTTATTTATCTGAAAAATCTGATGATGTTGGATTTGGGTCCTTCCATCAAATCTGATACACGTGGTGTCAACGATATGATCGCGGACGGATTTGGCGCATCGGCCTTGCTGGGCATGCAGGCGGTCGCGATTGCGCTGGTGTTCGGCATTTTCTTCGGCATTGTTGCCGCACTCAACCGCGGCAATTGGATCGATTACGGGGCGATGGCCCTGGCTGTCCTCGGCGTGGCAATCCCCAGCTTCATCATGGCCCCGCTGCTGATCAACTATTTTGCAATCAAGTGGCCAATCTTTCCCGTCGCCACCTGGGGGACCTGGCTGCATACGGTGCTGCCGTCGCTGGCGCTGGCGTTCGGTCCGTTGGCGATCATTACCCGCTACATGCGCGCCAGCATGATTGAAGTGATGAACCAAAACTACATCCGCACCGCAGAGGCGAAAGGGATTCCCACCTGGGCAGTCGTGGTCAAACACGGAATCCGCAATGCGATCCTGCCGGTAGTTACGTTCCTGGGGCCGCTGATTGCNTCGCTGATCACCGGTACGTTCGTCGTGGAAAAAATCTTTGCCATTCCCGGGATTGGCAAATACTTTGTCGACGGCATCTTCAACCGCGATTATCCAGTCATTTTGGGAACGACTGTTTTTTACAGCTCCATTCTGATAGTGACCATCTTTCTGATCGACGTGGCGTACACCCTGATCGACCCGCGGATCAAATTGANCAACAAGGAGGGATAGGAAGTGGCGATGGAACAAAAAGTCGATCCCCTGTTTCGCCCGCTGGNCAAACGTANGCAGGCTGACGCAGCATCTGCCCGCCCGAGCCTGAGCAACGCCCAACTGGTGATTCGCAAGCTCGTGAAAAACAAGCTGGCGATGCTGGGCTTCGTCATCATCGTCGCGCTGGTCGCGATGTCGATCATCGGGCCGCATCTCGTCCCGTACAGCTATTCCGACCAAAATCTGTTAATGAAAAACAAGCCGATTTCCGATGAGCACTGGTTCGGGACAGACGATTTGGGCCGGGACATGTTTGCCCGCACCTGGTACGGCGCCCGAATCTCACTGACGATCGGGGTGGTGGCGGCGCTGATCGACCTGATCATTGGCGTGACCGTCGGCGGCNTCGCCGGGTACATGGCAGGCAGGGGCAAGCGGGGGGATCGGATTGACAACGTGATCATGCGGTTGATCGAAGTACTGTACGGACTCCCTTACCTTTTGGTCGTCATCCTGCTGATGGTCGTGATGGAGCCGGGCATGTTGACGATCATCATCGCATTGTCTGCGACGGGGTGGGTGGGAATGGCCCGTCTGGTGCGGGGGCAAATCCTGCAGTTGAAAAACCAGGAGTTCATCCTCGCNGCTCAGGTGCTCGGGGCAAATTTTCCCCGCATTTTGTTCAAACATCTGATCCCCAACACGTTTGGCGTGATCATTGTCAACCTGACGTTTACCATCCCGTCGGCGATCTTTGCCGAGTCATTCCTCAGCTTTCTCGGCCTGGGCGTACAGGCACCGGTAGCCAGTTGGGGAACGATGACCAACGACGCGCTTGGGGTCATCCTCACCGGCGACTGGTGGCGNCTCTTTTTCCCGGCACTGATGATCTCGCTGACGATGTTTGCCTTCAACGTGTTTGGCGATGGTCTGCAGGATGCGCTTGATCCGCGTCTGCGCGAGTAAGAAAAAGGGGGGAACTGCGATGGCCGAACAACATTTGCTGACCATCGACAATTTGAAAGTACACTTCAAGACGTATGAAGGGGAAGTACAGGCGGTACGCGGTGTCTCCTTCCATGTGGACAAGGGAGAGACAGTGGCGGTCGTCGGTGAGAGCGGCTGCGGCAAAAGCGTCACGGCCCAGGCGATCATGGGCCTGGTCCCCGCCCCGCACGGCCGGATTGTCGATGGCCGGATCGTCTTTGAAGGAAAAGAGATTACGGCGATGAGCAAAAAAGAGCAGTTGGAGATTCGCGGCGCGCAGATCAGCATGGTCTTTCAGGACCCGATGACGGCGCTCAATCCGACAATGAAAGTGGGAAGACAGATCGCGGAGGGAATCGTCCGGCATCATCGGGTCTCGCGGGAAGAGGCGCATAAGCGGGCGATTGAGCTGCTGCGCATGGTGGGGATCCCCGACCCGGAGAAGCGGGTCGACCACTTTCCACACCAATTCAGCGGCGGGATGCGGCAGCGTGTGGTCATCGCCATCGCCCTGGCATGCCAGCCGAAGCTGGTGATCGCCGACGAACCGACCACCGCATTGGACGTGACGATTCAGGCCCAGATTCTCGATCTGCTAAAGCGGCTGCAGAAGGAACAAAGGTTGTCCGTGCTGATTATCACCCACGACCTGGGTGTGGTGGCGGCAATCGCCCACCGGATGGTGGTCATGTATGCCGGCGTGGTCGTGGAGACCGGCAGCGTGCAGGACGTCTTCTCCCATCCCCGCCATCCCTATACCTGGGGACTAATGCGCTCCCTGCCCCGGCTGGACGGGGAAAAGCAGCGGCTGGTGCCGATCGAGGGGGCGCCGCCTGATCTGCTGCATCCGCCCAAAGGCTGCCCGTTTGCGCCCCGCTGCGAATTTGCCATGGAAATCTGCGACCGGCAGATGCCGGAGCCTGCCGTGTTTGGTGAAAGTCATCAGGCTGCCTGCTGGCTGCATGACCCGCGCGCCCCGCGCATCGAGGAACTGGTCGCGGCCGGGAGGCAGACAGAGTGACAGGGCGCTTTCCGGGAGCAAAGATGCTCGGCGGCGCTTTCCATCGAGGAGACTGCGCGGAGGCAAGTGCGGACAGGCCATGGGGCGACCTGCCATCTGTGCGCGGACTAGCGGAAGTGCCAAACGAGCATCGCGACGGAAAAGACAATCAGGGCGGCTCCGCTCCAAAGCAGAAGAGACGTTCCGATTCGGAAGAACGTCTCTTTTTTTTGGGCAAAAACGGTGTCAACCATGTTGTNCCAGTCGCTCTCCAGCACGCGAGGACGGCGGAAGAAAAACGTTTTCAACCGTTTAAAGCCGGCGCCAAACACGGTAAAGAATCCAGAGCGGACAACCAAGGAGATACAGCCGAGGACAAGCAGGGAGAGTCCGGCCAGGAAACTCCGGTTAATGATCGTCAGAAGCGATTCGCCGGCTGGGGACAGACCTGCTGCCAGAGCGGCTGCTGACACAATGATCAGGAAAAGGATGACGACTGCGAGCATTACATTCACGTCCTTTTGCCGGAAGATGAGCAACTCATTTACGATTGAGTTAATTCGCTCATAAAACACGCCGCCCCTTCCGGCAGAGGAGGGATGGATTGTTGTGTCTCGGTACGGTTTGTGCCTCAATACGGTTGCCAGCGCAGACGTCTCGCCTGCTGAAAGCGCTCCTCGACAGCCCGCCAGTTGACGACATTCCACCAGTTGTTGACATACTTGTCCCGTTGATTTTGGTATTGCAGGAAGTAGCTGTGTTCCCAGACGTCCAGCACCAGCAGGGGTACGACGTCCCACTGAGAGAGGTTCTGGTGCTTTTCCGCCTGGAGGATTTCCAGGTGCTGTGCTCGCGGCGACCAGACGAGGATTGCCCAGCCTGGCCCCTCCACTTGTATGGCGGCTTGCGTGAACTGGGCCTTGAAGGCGTCAAACGAGCCGAAGTAGCGCTGGATGTACTCGGCCAGATCGCCTTGCGGTTCACCGCCGCCATCCGGGTGCATGACCTGCCAGAAGATCGTGTGCAGGTAGTGGCCGGCGCCGTTAAAGGCCAGTTCCCGCTCCCAGTGGCGGATCAGGGCAAAGTCGTTTTTGGCTCGCGCCTCCGCCAGCTTCAGTTCGGCCTTGTTCAGGTCTTCCACGTATTTGCGGTGCAGTTTGTCATGGTGGATGCGCATGGTCGTCTCGTCAATGTACGGCTCCAGGGCGTCGTAGGCGTACGGCAGGGGAGGCAGCGTATGGCGTCCGACGGGTACGGGGCGGGCGACGGGAACCGGTTGACGGGATGAGGAAAAGGCTGCTTTCATGGTCTCCGGCTGTTCCTGTTCGTTGTATTGGATCAGGCGGAGGAACTGGTGAAACTGCTTTTGCACCTCTTCCGCCTTGGCAACGAGCGCGGGAACGGCCTCGTGGTGAGAGGATTTCTTTATCTGTGCCGCTTTGCGGCCGATCAGCGTAAACGCTTCGTCAAACTTGTGCAGGTGGCGCTCAAGCTCCCGGCCGAGCTGCATTGATTTTCGCAGGTGCTCAATCCACTGAGTGCCCCACTGGCTCCAGTGGACGAGGTGTTTGATCTGTTCTTCCAACGCGATTCCTCCTTTTCTCGCTTATCTATTTCAGCGTATGAAAAGCGCCCAGGGATGGTGCGGCATGTGCGGAGTACGTGGCACCGGCGGATCGCATATGGTTATACCACGAACGCAAAAAGTGGTATGCTGGGAGATGGACATTACAACAGGGGAGACACACAGATGAGCGACCAACGAGCAATTGCCATTATCGACTCAGGAGTGGGAGGCCTGACGGTAGCGAAAGAAGTAATGCGGCAGCTGCCCGACGAACGGATTCTGTACTTCGGCGACAATGCCCGATGCCCGTACGGCTCCAAGTCGCCGGAAGAGATACGCGCCTGCAGTTTTCAACTGATTGAGTTTGTCACCCGATATCCCGTAAAGGCTCTGGTTGTGGCCTGCAACACCGCGACAGCAGTCGTCCTCAAGGAGGCGCAGCAGCTCCTGCCGCTGCCGGTCATCGGTGTGATTGAGCCGGGAGCGCGAGCGGCGGTGCGGGCCACGAAAAACGGCCGGATTGGTGTGATTGGGACAGAGACGACGATCCGCACCCGCGCGTACGAGCAAGCCCTGCTGCGGCTGCGGCCGGAGACGTATGTGGCTGGGCTCGCCTGTCCAGCGTTTGTTCCGCTGGTGGAACACCATCAGCAGCATACAGCGGAAGCGCGCCAGGTAGTGGCCCGTACGCTGGAGCCATTGATCCGGGAAGAATTGGACACACTGATTCTGGGCTGCACCCATTACCCGCTGCTGGCCCCTGTCATTCAGGACGTGATGGGGCCGTCCGTCACCTTGATCAGTTCTGCGGAAGAAACCGCGCGGGAATTGACCCGGCATGCCTCGATTGCGAGAGCGGACAAAACGTCTGCGGCTCCCGACCATCTGTTCTTCACCAGCGGCGGCGCCGACAATTTCCGCTCCATCGCGGAGGAGTGGCTGGGCCGTCGGGTGAAGGTGGAGCATAGATCGTTGGAGGAGTCGTATCAACCATAAGAAAGCGGCAAGAAAGCGGCGCCAATCATGGCGCCGCTTTTCGCTTTGGTTCTGTTTCGGACAATTCAACGCATAAACACAAGCCCTGCTCGTATACATGATAGTACAAAGTGTCTGGAGGAGGCTGGGTAATGATGAAGATACATCGCATCGGCACAATCACCGCCGTGCTTGGGGTCAGCGCACTGCTGCTGTCGGGGTGCGGACTGTTCGGACCGGAAAAGAAAGCCACCAGCATTGATGCACCTCCGCCGCAGTCGGAAGCCGCCCAGAATACACCCAACGGTCTGCCGGCGGCGGAAGGCTCAGCCGATGGGACGGAGGCCGCGGTCACAGAGTCAGTCGACCGCACCGTCTACTTGCTGGATGCCAACGGGTATGTAGTGCCGTTTACGCTGACCCTGCCAAAAACAGAAGGGGTGGCGAAACAGGTGCTGACCTACATGGTCAAAGGCGGGCCGGTGGAAAACATGCTCCCCAACGGCTTTTCCGCGGTGCTTCCTGAAGGGACGGAGGTAAAAGGACTGGTTATCAAGGACGGTTTGGCGACAGTGGACTTTTCCCCGGAGTTCAAAAAGTACGACAGCAAGAACGAAAAGCAGATTCTGGACGCAGTGACCCGGGCNCTNACCGAGTTTCCCAACGTCAAAAGGGTGCAGATCTGGGTAAACGGCACGCCGCTTACCGAAATGCCGGTGGGCAGCACACCGATCTCGTCCGCCCTGGACCGCAACCTCGGGATCAACCTGGAGCTGGCGGAAGGGGCNGTTCCCGGTCGAACCACGGCGGTTACGGTCTATTTCCAGGGACAATTGGATGACAAGCGCTCCTATTTCGTACCGGTCACCCGGCTGATACCGGAGACGCAGAACGTGGCCAAAGCGGCGGTAGAGGAGCTGATCAAAGGACCGAGTGACAATTCGCCGCTGTTCAGTTCGCTCCTGCGCACCACCCGGGTGCTGGATGTAAAGCAGGAGAATGACCTCGTTACCGTCGATCTGAGCAGCGACATCCTCAGATACGACAGCGGCAGGGAAGCCAATCCGGATGCGCTGGAGTCGCTGGTTCTCTCGCTGACCGAGAGCACAGGGGCCAAACAGGTTCAACTGCTGGTGGAAGGCAAGCCGCTCACCAGCGGAACGTACGATTTCACCAAGCCGGTCGCCCGCCCCGTCCACATCAACACGATGCAGTTTTGACAGCGCGCACGAATCCACGCCCGAATCGGCAGGCGTGGTTTTTTGCTTGCGGCNGTNCTGTCAGTCCNGTTGAGCCGGGGCGGCGCTATCGGCTGNCCGGGAGGCCTGCAAGATCAAGACGCCGANGATCAGCGAGCAGAGGGTGATCAGCAGCCCGGCGGCAAAACCGAGCNGCCGCGGTTCAAAGACGGTGAGCAGCCATCCGCCGACGAGCATCGAGAGGCCGATGAGCACGCTGGAGATGGTCGATTCGAGAGCGAACACACGGCCGTGGTACGCNTTGTCGAGATGCCGCATCAGGAGCGTGCGCAGACTGGCGTTGCCCATCCCCCCGGCGACGGTGGAGAGGGCGTAGCAGGCAGCCGCCAGGTAAATGGTGGGAGCGAAGCTGGTCAGCACGTGGGCGAAGCCTTCGACGGCGAAACTGCAGGAAGCCATGTGGTAAGGCCGCCGTTTCAGCAGATCGGCCGCAACCCCGCCGACGATGAAACCGAGTCCGATCGCGCCGTAGAGGAGACCGACTCCGCTTTTGCCGGCCGCAAACACCTGGTAGGCGTAGACGCTGATCAGCACGTTGAGAATGCCTCCCCCGACCGGCCACAAGGTCGTCATCAGCAGGGTGTACAGGACCAGGGGAGTTTGGCGGATCAGCGAAAACAGGTCACGGTAGGACGGTTCGTNNGCTTTGCGCTCCTCCTTGTCCGCTTCGCGTCGGACACCGCTTGATCGCGGGGGGAGGGAAATCCGCAGAATCAGCGCCGCGGACAGCACAAAGGAAAGCGAGTTGCAGACGAACGCTGCATCCGTCCCCCAATAGGCGGCAAAGACGCCGCCGACCAGCGATCCGGCCGCCATCACGATCCCGAACACGCTTTCCTCCAGCGCATTGGCNGAGAGGAGCTGATCGCGTTCGACGACGTCCGGGATCAGGGAGATCCTCGCCGGNTTGTACAGCGCGGAGAAGGCGACGAGGGCAAACGTTCCGGCGTAGACGATCCAGACGTCGTCAGCAGAGGAGACGAACAGGAAGCAGAGGGCGATCACCGCCCGCACCAGGTCGCAGGCGATCATGACGGCTTTGCGGTTGAAGCGGTCGGCCAGCAACCCGCCGAGCGGCCCGAATACCAGGTAGGGCAAGGTGCGGAGCGCCAGTGTAATGCCTACGGCCATGGCCGTGCCGGTGATCTCCAACAGCAGGCTCAGGACGGCGACGCTGTTGAACCAATCCCCGACTCCGCTGAGAAAGTTGGCAAGCAGCAGCCTGCGAAAATTGGCTTGACGCAAAAGCAGGGAGGACGTCATAAGAATCACCATTAATTAGTTAACTGTCTAATTAGATGTTAGTCAAATTTGTGTGTGTGCGCAAGACCCCTCTTTGCCGGAGTTTCGTTCCCGCCGAACGGATGGATTTTTCTTTGGGCTTTCGGCAGCGGATTTTTCCGCAGCTTCGGAAATGCGTTGCAGGGGTTTGCGGAGTGGCAGAGGGTTTCTTCAGTCTGGTATAATGAGCGGAGTTGACGATAGCAAGCTAGGAGGAAACATGGAATGAGACTTGATGGCCGTGACCGTGACCAATTGCGCCCAGTCAAGATTACGCGCAATTACATCAAACACGCGGAAGGTTCTTGTCTAATCGAAGTAGGAGACACCAAGGTAATTTGTACGGCGACATTGGAGGATCGCGTGCCGCCGTTCATGCGCGGAGGCGGAAAAGGGTGGATTACAGCCGAATACTCCATGCTTCCTCGGGCCACGGAGTCACGCAATCCACGGGAATCGTCCAAAGGCAAAGTGGGCGGACGAACCATGGAAATTCAGCGGCTGATCGGACGTGCGCTGCGCTCGGTCGTTCAGTTGGAAGCGATGGGGGAGCGCACCATCTGGCTGGATTGCGACGTGATCCAGGCCGACGGCGGTACCCGGACGGCAGCAATCACTGGCGCGTTTGTGGCGATGGTGGATGCGATGCAGAAGCTGGTGGAAGCCGGCACCTTGAAGCAGCTGCCGCTGCGCGATTTTCTGGCGGCGACCTCGGTCGGTATCATCGACGGCGAACCGATGCTCGACCTCAATTACAAGGAAGATTCGACGGCGACGGTGGACATGAACATCGTCATGACCGGTCAGGGCAAATTTGTCGAACTGCAGGGCACGGGCGAAGAAGCGCCGTTTACCGGCGAACAGCTTCATGAACTGCTTGCCCTGGCAAAAAAAGGCATCGACGGCCTGATTGCCGCGCAGAAGGAAGCGTTGGCCGACGTACCGCTGACGTTTGCAGACGACAACGAAAACGATCAGGAAACGGTGGCGGAGAAGAGTCATGTCTGAGCGAAAAAAAGTGGTGCTGGCAACGCGAAACAAGGGAAAGGTAAAGGAATTCAACAGCCTGTTTGCCGAATTGGGCTGGGAAGGCATCAGCCTGGACGCGTTTGAAGGCGTGCCGGAAGTGGTGGAGGACGGCGATACGTTTGAAGCCAACGCCTTGAAAAAAGCGACGACCATTGCTACATACCTGAACATGCCGGCTGTGGGCGACGACTCCGGCCTGGAGGTGGACGCTCTGGGGGGACGTCCCGGCGTCTATTCCGCCCGCTACGCCGGTGAACACGCCAGCGATGAGCAAAATTGGCGAAAGCTGCTGGATGAACTGCGCGGCGTGCCGGCACAGCAGCGGACGGCACGTTTCCGCTGCGTGCTCGTCCTGGCGGAACCGGGCAAAGAGCCTGTGGTGGCCCAAGGCACATGTGAGGGCGTCATCGCCGAAGCCCCAGAGGGCACCAACGGGTTCGGATACGACCCGGTTTTTTACCTGCCGGACAAGGGCGTGACCATGGCGCAGTTGCCGCCGGAAGAGAAAAACCGCATCAGCCACCGGGCCATGGCGATGGGCAATCTGCTGGCGGCAATCAAGCGGCAGGGTTAGCGGCTTGCGGCAGACTACAGGCAGAAGGGAGTGCGGTACAGTGGGCATCCTGATCCTCAGCGACACGCACGGCTTGGTACGCGAAGTGAAAGAGACGGTGGAACGCCACACGGCGGAGAAGGTCTTTCACTGCGGCGATTTTTGCGTCGACCGGAAGCGGGACCCCTTCGCCGACATGATTTTGGTCAGGGGCAACTGCGATGTGGACAGGGACGTTCCCGAGGAACAGCTTACCGAGTGGAAGGACCTGAAAATCCTGCAGACACACGGCCACCTGTTCGGGGTGAAAAGCTCGCTGATGCGGCTGCACTACCGGGCGGAGGAGACGGGGGCCAACGTCGTGCTGTTCGGCCATTCCCACGTTCCGGTCTGCGGCGTCGAGCGGGGCATCCTGTTTCTCAACCCGGGCAGTCTGCAGCTCCCCCGCAGCTTTGACGTTCCCACCTACGCATACCTGGAACAGCTTGAGACGAGAAAGCGGGAAGTGCGCGTCCAGGTTACCTATTTCGACCACCACGGCAATCCGGTGGAGCGGCTGGGGGGGAAGTTTTCCCTGCGCCGCTGACTTCTTGAAAAATGGTGAATATGTGCTATACTTAAATGGTTATAATGGCTAGAATTGCATCGCNCGTACCGACTGCATGCTGCGGGCGGTGTTCTGTGGATTCAATCTAGGAGGGGAAGTTTACGTGGCAGCAAAATGGGAAAAGTTAGAGAATAACCAGGGGGTCCTGACGGTTGAAGTAGATGCTGCGCAAGTAGATGCGGCATTGGACCAAGCGTTTAAAAAGGTCGTAAAGAAAGTAAGCGTTCCGGGCTTCCGCAAAGGAAAAGTGCCGCGCAAGCTGTTCGAAGCGCGTTTTGGCGTGGAAGCGCTCTACCAGGATGCTCTGGACATCCTGCTCCCTGCCGCTTACGGACAAGCTGTGCGCGAAACCGGCATCGAACCGGTTGATCGCCCCGAAGTGGATGTTGAGCAGATGGAAAAGGGCAAGCCGCTCATCTTCAAGGCGACCGTAACNGTGAAGCCGGAAGTGAAACTGGGCGACTACAAAAACCTGACGATCGAGTCGAAAGAGTTCAACGTTACTGACGAGGACGTGGAAGCCGAACTGAAGCGCATGCAAGAGCGCCACGCCGAGCTGGTTGTCGTGGAAGAAGGCCCGGCACAAAACGGCGATCTGGCTGTGATTGACTTCGAAGGCTTCCAGGACGGCGTTGCCTTTGAGGGCGGAAAAGCGGAAAACTACACGCTCGAGCTGGGTTCCGGCACGTTCATCGCCGGCTTTGAAGAGCAGATCGTGGGCATGAAGGTAGGCGAGGAGAAGGAGATCAACGTCACCTTCCCGGAACAGTACCACTCTCCGAGCCTGGCAGGCAAAGACGCAGTCTTCAAGGTGAAACTGAACGGCCTCAAGCGCAAAAACCTCCCGGCGCTGGACGACGAATTTGCCAAAGACGTGAGCGAGTTCGACACACTGGAAGAGCTGAAGGCTGACACCAAGAAAAAGCTGGAAGAAAAAGCGGCTCAGGAGAAAGAGCAGTACACCCGCGAGCAGCTCGTGCTGAAGGCGGCTGAAAACGCCGAAATCGACATTCCGGACGTCATGATCGAACACGAACTGGACCAAATGGTGAACGAATTTGCTCAGCGCCTGCAGTTCCAAGGCATGAACCTGGACCTGTACTACCAGTTCTCCGGCACCGATGAAAGCCAGCTGCGCGAACAGCTTCGTCCTGANGCGACCACCCGCGTGCGCACCGCGCTGACCCTGGAAGCGATCGCTAAAGCCGAGAACATCACTGCGACCGAAGAAGATGTAAACGAAGAGCTGAACAGACTGGCGGGCGTATACGGTCGTCCTGCCGACGAACTGCGCAAAATCTTCACCGCTCAAGACGGTATGGCTGCCCTGTACCGCGACGTGCAAACGCGGAAAACGGTCGATTTCCTGGTTGCAGAAAACAAAGTCAGTGCATAAGCTTAGGAAGAACGCATGAAACGACCGGCAGACAGGTTCCCGATTGACCCGACTGCCAAGCGATACAAGGCACGATAATGTTCGTGCCTTGTTTTTCACCATCTTGCGTTTTTTCCGACACAGCCGTCGGACCGGCGGCTGCACGCTACCTCTTTGACGGCAGAGGAGGAGATACATATGCTAATCCCCATGGTCATTGAACAGACGAACCGCGGCGAGCGCGCGTATGACATTTATTCGCGCCTGNTGAAGGACCGGATTGTCTTTCTCGGCAGCGAGATCGACGATGAAGTGGCCAACCTGGTGGTCGCCCAACTGCTGTTCCTGCAAGCGGAAGACCCGGACAAGGACATTCAACTCTACATAAACTCTCCGGGCGGTTCCGTAACGGCTGGCATGGCCATCTTCGACACGATGCAGCACATCAAGCCGGACGTGTCTACCATCTGCATCGGCATGGCGGCCAGCATGGCAGCCGTTCTGCTGGCTGCGGGAGCAAAAGGGAAGCGGTTTGCCCTGCCGAACAGTGAAGTGATGATTCACCAGCCGCTCGGCGGCGTACGCGGCCAGGCAGAGGATATCCGCATCCACGCGGACTGGATTTTGAAAACGAAGCGCCAGCTCAACCAAATCCTGGCGGAACGGACGGGTCAGCCATACGAACGTGTGGAAAAGGACACCGATCGTGATCACTTCATGAGCGCAGAAGAAGCCAAAGCGTACGGTTTGATTGACGCCATTATTGAACGGAAAAACTGACCCGTTGTGAGGTGAAGCGCATGTTTAAGTTTAACGACGATAAAGGCCAGCTGAAATGCTCCTTCTGCGGCAAGTCGCAGGAGCAGGTGCGCAAGCTGGTGGCCGGGCCCGGCGTGTACATCTGCGACGAGTGCATCGAACTGTGCAACGAAATCGTCCAGGAAGAGCTGGGAACGGAAGAAGAAATCGACATGAAGGAAATTCCCAAACCGATGGAGATTCGCAAAATCCTGGACGATTACGTGATCGGCCAGGATCTGGCGAAAAAATCCCTCTCGGTGGCGGTGTACAACCACTACAAGCGGATCAACTCCGGCGCCAAGATCGAGGATGTGGAACTGCAAAAGTCAAACATCCTGCTGATCGGCCCGACCGGAAGCGGGAAGACGCTCTTGGCCCAGACGTTGGCACGGATTCTCAACGTGCCGTTTGCCATCGCCGACGCCACTTCCCTCACGGAAGCGGGGTACGTGGGCGAAGACGTGGAAAACATCCTGCTCAAGCTGATCCAGGCAGCCGATTACGACGTGGAAAAGGCGGAGAAGGGCATCATCTACATCGACGAGATCGACAAGGTGGCCCGCAAGTCGGAAAATCCGTCGATCACCCGCGACGTATCCGGCGAAGGCGTACAGCAGGCGCTGCTGAAAATTCTCGAGGGGACGGTTGCCAGCGTGCCGCCGCAGGGCGGCCGGAAGCATCCGCACCAGGAGTTCATCCAGATCGACACGTCCAACATTCTGTTCATCTGCGGCGGTGCGTTTGACGGCATCGAGCAGATCATCAAGCGTCGTCTGGGCAAAAAGGTGATCGGCTTCGGCACCGACCTGAGCGACGGTATCAAAGGCGACCTGAAGCCGGGCGAGTACCTGAAGTACGTGCTGCCGGAAGACCTGCTGAAATTCGGCCTGATTCCGGAATTTGTCGGCCGTCTCCCCGTACTGGCCACGCTGGAACCGCTGGATGAGGAGACGCTGGTCCGCATCCTTACCGAACCGAAAAACTCGCTGGTGAAGCAGTACCAAAAACTGCTGAGCTTAGACGGCGTAGAACTGGAGTTCGAACCGGGAGCGCTGACGCAGATCGCCAAGGAAGCGATCAAGCGGAACACCGGCGCCCGGGGACTGCGTGCCATCATCGAGCAGATCATGCTCGACATGATGTACGAACTGCCGTCCCGCGAAGACATCAGCAAGTGCGTGATCACCGAGGAAGCTGTGCGTGACAAGGTGAAGCCGCAGCTGCTGACCAAGGAAGGCCGCGAACTGAAAAACGAAAGCGCGTAACCGGCACCGCCGGAAACGCCATCCCAACCACCCCGATTGTCGGGGNGGTTTTTCCATGGCTCTCCCGTTTGTTCGCCCGGCCGGCAGTGCCCGCCAAAGTGCAAGGGAATGCCGGAGCGGTTTGTTTACGCCCGTGATTGCGAGGCAATACTACTCAATATAGTTCACGAGACGCTTTTTGATTGGATCACGACTGTATCAGGAAGGACTTCTCGCGATCGCGGGCTGATACACGGGCTGATACAAAAAACAAGCATCCCCGAGAGGAAGAANCGGCTTTTGCGCATGTGTCCGCAACAGACGCGTTTTCTTCTCGATGTGGTGCGAAGTGAGCGTGGGAGGGTTAACGGATGGACTATACGACATTGGTGATTGCCTGCATCGAAGTAGTCGTCGGGATCATCATAGGAACCTATTTCTGGAATCTGCTCCGCACCCAGCGGTCAGCGAAAACATCGAGTGACCGGGAGTCGCGCAAAGACCTGGACCAACTGCGGCGGATGCGGATGATCGCCTTGACGGAACCGCTCTCGGAGAAGACCAGGCCGACCAAACTGGAAGAGATCGTCGGACAGGAGGATGGGCTGCGCGCGCTGCGTGCCGCCTTGTGCGGGCCAAACCCACAGCATGTNATCATCTACGGTCCGCCGGGCGTGGGCAAGACGGCTGCCGCCCGCGTCGTGCTGGAAGAAGCGAAGCAGAATCCGCTGTCGCCGTTTTCCAGCGACGCCAAGTTTGTGGAGGTGGACGCGACCATTGCCCGCTTTGACGAACGGGGCATCGCCGATCCGCTGATCGGTTCCGTGCACGATCCGATTTACCAGGGTGCCGGCGCCTTGGGACAGTCGGGCGTTCCGCAGCCGAAGCCGGGGGCGGTGACCAAGGCCCACGGCGGAATCCTGTTTTTGGATGAAATCGGCGAGCTGCATCCGATCCAGATGAACAAGCTCCTGAAAGTGCTGGAAGACCGCAAAGTGATGCTGGAGAGCGCCTACTACAGCGAAGAGAACACGCAAATACCGTCACACATCCACGAGATATTCAAGTACGGACTGCCGGCCGATTTTCGCCTCGTGGGTGCGACGACGAGGATGCCGGAAGAACTGCCGGCAGCGCTCCGCTCCCGGTGCCTGGAGATTTTTTTCCGGCCGCTCAAGCCGGCGGAGATCGGGAGCATCGTCCGCACCGCCGTCTCCAAAATGGACATGTCGATGGAGGACGACGCGGTCGGCGTCATCGAACGGTACGCCACCAACGGCCGGGAGGCGATCAACACGCTGCAGATCGCGGCAGGGATCGCAATGACCGAGGGGCGCTCGACGATCCGCGCCGCCGATGTGGAATGGGTCGTGCACAGCAGCCAAAAATCGCCGCGCCAGGAAAAGCAGGTGCATGACACGCCGCAGGTGGGGCTGGTCAACGGCCTGGCTGTGTACGGCCCCAACATGGGCAGCGTGATGGAGCTGGAGGTGACCGCCAGCCGGGCGTCGACACCCGGGGCCGGCCGCGTCACCATGACCGGCCTGGTCGAAGAAGAGGAAATAGGCGGTCGCAGCCGCACGGTCCGGCGCAAGTCGATGGCCAAAGGCTCGATCGAAAACGTGTTGACCGTGCTGAATCGGCTGGGGGTCCAGCCGTACGATTACGACCTGCACATCAACTTTCCCGGCGGTGTGCCGGTAGACGGTCCCTCGGCAGGCATCACGATTGCCGTCGCCATTTATTCGGCGATCAAGGAGAGGCCGGTAGACAACCTGGTTGCCATGACAGGGGAAGTGAGCATCCACGGCAAGGTAAAACCGGTCGGCGGCGTAGTGGCCAAGGTGGAAGCCGCCCGACAGGCAGGGGCAAAACGCGTGCTGATTCCCGAGGAGAACTGGCAGTCGCTGTTTGCCGACATGCAGGACATCGAAGTGATACCCGTCTCCACCGTGCAGCAGGCAATCGATCTGGCCCTTCTGGCAGAACCGGAGACGGAGAGCGCCGGTTTCACCCTGCAGCTTCCGGCGGAAGATCTCGCCTCTTCGTCTCTGTCGTTGTAATGGCGCGCTGTAACNGCGGTGCGCCCGGAAATTAGACATCGGATTCCGTTTGCGCTACAATGATAAAAAGCTTCACTCCGAAGCTTACGCGATGTTCAAAAACGGCTGTCTGAGCCGTTTTTGCATGTTAAGCAGGCAATTCGTACAGATCAAGGAGAGGTGCATAAGCTTGGGCGAACGTTCCGGTAAACGAGAGATACCGCTTCTCCCGTTGCGCGGACTGCTTGTGTATCCATCCATGGTACTCCATTTGGATGTGGGACGGGAAAAATCAGTCCGCGCCCTGGAGCAGGCCATGGTGGATGACAACCAGATCCTGTTGGCGACGCAGGAAGAAGTCCACATAGAAGAACCCAGCGCCGAGCAAATCTTCAGCGTCGGCACTGTCGCACGGGTCAAACAGATGCTGAAGCTGCCGAACGGCACGATTCGCGTCCTCGTGGAAGGCCTGCAGCGGGCCCGAATCGATGAATATATACGGCAGGATGATTTCTTCCAGGTCTCGATCACGTACCTGGAAGAGGAAAAGGCTGACGAGAACGAAGTGGAAGCGCTGATGCGCGCCGTGCTTAGCCATTTTGAACAGTACATCAAGCTGTCCAAAAAGATTTCACCGGAGGCGCTTACATCCGTAAGCGACATCGAGGAACCGGGTCGGCTGGCCGACGTGATCGCCTCCCATCTGCCGCTGAAAATGAAGGACAAACAGGAGATTTTGGAGACGACCAACATCAAGGAGCGGCTCAACATTCTCCTCGACATCCTCAACAACGAGCGCGAGGTGCTGGAACTGGAGCGCAAGATCAGCAACCGCGTCAAGAAGCAGATGGAGCGGACGCAGAAGGAATACTACCTGCGTGAGCAAATGAAAGCGATCCAAAAAGAGCTGGGCGAAAAAGACGGGCGGCAGAGTGAAGTGGATGAACTGCGCGCCCAGCTGGAGAAATCCGACGCTCCCGAGCGGATCAAGAACAAGATCGAGAAAGAACTGGAGCGCCTGGAGAAAATGCCGACCACGTCCGCCGAAGGAGCGGTGATCCGGACCTACATCGACACGCTGCTGTCCCTGCCGTGGACGCGCAGGACCGTCGACAATCTGGACATCCATCACGCGGAACAGGTGCTGAACGAAGACCACTACGGGCTGGAAAAACCGAAGGAACGGGTATTGGAGTATCTGGCGGTGCAAAAGCTGGTCAATTCCATGCGCGGTCCCATCCTCTGCCTGGTCGGGCCTCCCGGCGTGGGGAAAACGTCGCTCGCCCGTTCCATTGCGCGTGCCCTGGAGCGGGAGTTTGTCCGCATCTCGCTGGGCGGGGTGCGTGACGAGGCGGAGATTCGCGGCCACCGCCGCACCTATGTGGGTGCGCTGCCGGGCCGGATCATCCAGGGGATGAAACAGGCAGGCACGATCAACCCCGTCTTTCTCCTGGATGAAATCGACAAGCTGGCCTCCGACTTTCGCGGCGATCCCGCTTCCGCGCTGCTGGAAGTGCTGGACCCCAACCAGAATGACAAGTTCAGCGACCATTACATCGAGGAGACCTACGATTTGACCAACGTGATGTTTATCACGACGGCCAACAGCACGCATACGATTCCCCGCCCGCTGTTGGACCGGATGGAGGTCATCTCCATCGCCGGCTACACCGAGCTGGAAAAGCTGCACATCATGCGCGACTACCTGCTGCCCAAGCAGATGGAAGAGCACGGGCTGGGCAGGGATAAGCTGCAGATGAACGAAGAGGCGATGCTGAAGGTAATTCGTCAGTACACCAGAGAAGCGGGCGTGCGCAACCTGAATCGGGAAGCGGCCAACATCTGCCGAAAAGCAGCCAGGCTGATCGTCAGCGGCGAGAAAAAGCGGGTCGTGGTGACGCCCAAAACGGTGGAGAGCCTGCTGGGCAAACCGCGCTATCGCTACGGCCTGGCTGAGCGGGAAGACCAGGTGGGTGCCGTAACCGGCCTGGCCTGGACGCAGGCGGGCGGCGACACGCTGAACGTAGAAGTGAGCATTCTGCCTGGCAAGGGCAAACTGACGCTGACCGGTCAGCTCGGTGACGTCATGAAGGAGTCGGCTCAGGCGGCATTCAGCTACATCCGTTCCCGCGCCGCCGCGTGGAACATCGACCCCGAGTTCCACGAGAAAAACGACATCCACATTCACGTGCCGGAAGGAGCGATCCCCAAAGACGGTCCGTCTGCCGGCATCACCATCGCCACGGCGCTCGTCTCTGCCCTGACCGGCATCCCGGTGCGCAAAGAGGTGGGCATGACCGGTGAGATCACCCTGCGCGGCCGTGTGCTGCCGATCGGCGGACTGAAAGAAAAGGCGCTGTCCGCTCATCGGGCCGGACTGACGACGGTGATCCTGCCCAAGGAAAACGAGAAAGACATCGAAGACATCCCGGAAAGCGTGCGCAAGGAATTGAAACTGATCACGGTGGAACACATGGACGAGGTCCTGCGCCACGCGCTTACCCGGCAAGCGGTTGGTGAAACGCGATGAAGATCACATCGGCTGAGTTTGTCATCAGCGCCGTCGGACCCAAACAGTACCCGACAGATGGCTTGCCGGAGATCGCCCTGGTGGGCCGCTCCAACGTAGGCAAGTCCTCGCTGTTAAACAAAATGATGAATCGCAAGGGGCTGGCCCGTACCAGTTCCAAGCCGGGAAAAACACAGACGCTGAACTACTTTCGTGTCAACAACCTGCTCTATTTTGTCGACTTCCCCGGTTACGGCTACGCCAAAGTGGCAAAATCGCTGAAACAGCAATGGGGCAAAATGATTGAAAATTATCTGAAGCAGCGCAAGGAGCTGCGGTTTGTGATTCAGTTGGTGGACATCCGCCACGCGCCCAGCAAGGATGATGTGGCGATGTACGACTGGTGCAAGGAAATCGGCATTCCCACCGTGGTCGTGGCCACCAAGGGGGACAAGATCGCTCGCGGCCGCTGGCTTCAGCATACGAAAGTAATCCGCGAACAACTCAAGATGCGCGGTGACGATGCACTCATTATCTTTTCTTCGGAAACGGGCCAGGGACGGGACGAACTGTGGGGTGAAATCGTTCGCCGCTTGCAGCGTCAGGAAGAAACTGCCCCTGAAGTTGAGCAGGATCTCGCAGGCGGGACGCCGGAAACGGTGGAATCGGGCAACGCCCCGTCGTAACACCTGCGGGAAAAGAGGGGTGTCCATGCACAACCGTGAGTTTTTTCCCGTACGCGGTGTAATCGAAGGTTACTACGGCACTCCGTGGACGAATGCGGAGCGGCTGGACATGATTCGCTTTTTGGGGCGGCATGGGTTTAATACGTACTATTACTCGCCCAAGGACGATCCCTATTTGCGGGAACGCTGGCAGGAGCCGCATCCGCCCGAGGCTTTGGAGCAGATGGAGGGCTGGATGGCGTGCGCTCGGGAGTCCGGGGTGCGGTTTGTCTACTGCTTGAGCCCCGGCTTGAATATGGAGTACGCCGATGACAGCCATGTTTCCCGCCTGTTGGCAAAGTACCGGTCCATGTACGAACGGGGCGTGCGTCACTTCGCCCTGCTGTTTGACGACATCCCGCTGGCCTTGATGCATCCGGCGGACGTAAGCCGCTACCGCACGCTGGCGCAAGCGCACGCGGAAGTAGTGCTGAAGCTGCACGAGGTGATCGATGGCTGGGAGGAGCGAGTGGAGCTGACCGTTTGTCCCACCCAGTATCACGGCATGGGCGACGAACCGTACATCACGGAACTGGGACAGCGCCTGCCGGAGTCAATCGACCTGTTTTGGACCGGCCGCTTTGTCTGCTCGCCGTTTTTGCCCGAGGCGGACGCCCGCTTTTTTGCAGAACGGACGGGGCACAAACCGCTGATTTGGGACAATTATCCGGTAAACGACCTGGCGATGGCCGATGAGCTGCACATTGGCCCGCTGCGCCACCGCGATCCCGGTCTGTGGCGGCACGTAGCCGGATACGTGGCCAATCCGATGGCGCGGGCGGAGAGCTCAAAGATACCGCTCNTGACGGCAGCGGCTTACCTGCGCGATCCGGAAGGGTACGATCCAGCCTTGGCATGGGCCAAGGCCGTGGAAGAAGTGGCCGGTCCGGAAGACGCCGCCGCCGTACTCCGCTTCGCAGACAATGTGCAGGGTTCGTTTCTCAACGAGACCGAGTCGCCGGCGCTGCTGGAGGCGTTTCTGCAGTTTCGCTTTCAGTTTTTGTACGGGGACAGGCAGGCGGGACTGCGCATGCTCGGACGTCTGTTTGCCGATATGGAAGAGACNGCGCTGCACTTAATGGAGCGGATGCGCAACCGCAAACTGGCCGCCGAAATTGGCGGCTGGGTGGAAAAGTACCGGCATTGGGCCAAGGTCGGGCAGTCGGTTACCGCCATGATCGAGGCGGGCACAAGCGGCCGGACGCTCACGGCGGCGTATCACCTGTTTCGGCTGAAGCGCTGGATGAAGCGGACCGAACGGTTGCCGCAAAAGGTGTGCGGNAACGTGATGAAANTGTTTGTGGAAGCGGTGCTGCTGGAGTTGAAACAGACGAGGTAACCAAGCGCGTATCTGCGTGGGGCAAGCGGGCAAACCGCACCCGTCTGTGTGCTGTGAAAATGTGAAAAAACGGGACTGGCACAAAAGCCAGCCCCGTTTTTTTATCTGTCACTGTTCATTACGCCGACTCTCGGCTGCCATCATCCTGATTGAGCCTGATGCGCCGATTTTTCCACCATTCCTGGATCGGCAGCTCCGCCAGGATCATTCCGGTAAAGATCAGGGCGCATCCCGCCAATTGCCGCGCTGTCAGCACTTCGTGAATCCACAGGTACGAAGTGAGCGCGGCAAACACCGGCTCCAGGGAGAAGATCAGCGCCACACGGGTGGAACTCGTCTTCTTTTGCAGCGCCGTCTGGGCCAAAAAGGCGAGCGCGGTGGCAAAGATCGAGGTCACGATCAGACCGCGNGCCACTTCCGGCGCCAGCAGCACCGCCGGGTCGAAGGCAAGGCGCCAGTCCTCGAACAACAGCGCATACCCCCAGCTCAGCGCGGCCACCGTCCCCAACTGGACGATCGCCAGCGNGAGGGCAGGAAATCGAGGAGCGTATTTGCCGGTGGCGACGATCTGCAGCGCAAAGCAGATGGCGCAGCCGAAGACCAGCACGTCGCCGAGGTTGAACGCAAGCGACGAGGTTTTCGTCAGCAGGTAGAGCCCGCAGGCGGCGATCAGCGTGCCGGTGATGGCGGCAGGTTTGATCTTCTCGCGCAGGATCAGAAAGGAAAACAGCGGGACCAGCACTACCGACAGACCGGTAATAAAGCCCGCTTTGGACGGTGTGGTGTACATCAATCCAACCGTCTGCAGGGCGTAGCCCAGACAGAGCCAAAATCCGATCAGACATCCGGCCTTGATCAGCGGGAAGTTCCAGCTCCTCAGCTGCTCGCGATCGATCAGACAATGGATGGCGAGCAGAAAGAGAGTGGCGATGGAAAAGCGCACCGCGTTGAAGGCGTTGGGCGGCAGAGCGGCGATGGCCTGCTGGACGACGAGGAACGTGGCTCCCCAGACAAACGCGATCAGAAACAGGGTCACGTCAGCCATCCATTGTTTTTTCAACGGTTGTTTCTCTCCTTCCGAATGATTCAGACGATTGCAAACGTTTCGGTTCCATGCCTGCATGATACGGCATGCCAGAGGGGAAATCAAGCACAGGTGGAGTTCAGCTTGGCAATTGCATGTAAATATCGGAAAATAAAGAAAAGTCAAAAGGGGGATTCACATGAATCAGTCCGTACTTCGGTCGCGGCGGGCCCGCCGGGCGGAAACCAAAGTGACCCGCACCGCCCAGCGGTTGGCCGAGCTGTTGGCAGGCAGCAGCGGGTTGGAGGAGAAACGGGAAGCTGTCCGAAGGATTCTGGACGAGCAGTTGGGGAATCGCGAATACTTCGTCATTGTCGACGAGACGGGATACGGACACATCCATACCAACCGGCTGCGGGAGGGCATCGTGTTTGACGACGAGGTGGGACGGCGTGCAGCCGCGGCGCGCGAAGTCCTCTCCCAGCTTTACCTGCGCAACACGGGCGAGCGGCTGATCGACACCGCCGCTCCGATCGGCACATTTGGCGGCAGACGGTACGTCCTCCGGATGGGCACGATTCTGCACCGGCCGTTTTTGGGACCGGCGCTGATCGGTCTCGGCTGTATCCCGCCGCTGTGCGGATGGGCGGCCTTGCTTGGGAGGGGTCTGCCGCTTGCCGAAACGGCGGTATGGGCGTTCGTTTCGCTCGGCGCGGGGTTGATCGGCAGCCTGTGGATATACCGGATCATGCGCACCAGCCTGCAGGAATGGCGCGAGCTGACCCGGGCCGTCTCGTCCGGCGATCTGACCCGGAAAGTGGTCACCCGCTCGCGCAATGAATTTCATCAGACGGGGCTGGAACTAAACAAGATGGCGATCGGCATCCAGAACATCGTAAGCGAGATCGCGGGTGCGGCGGACAGCACGGGGGAGATCAGCCGCAAGCAGGCGCTGCGGTCACGGGAACTGCGGGACACCTTTGACGAACTGAGCGGCATGATGCAGCAGTTTCAGTCGGGGACCGAGGAACAGGCCCACGTGGCCGCCGAAGCGGTCGAGCACCTGCAGGAAATGACAGCCATGCTGACGGAGATGCAGACGGCCCTGAACAAGACGAGAGAGATGAGCGAGAGCGCCACGATGACCACGGAGCGGGGCAACCATGCGGTGNAGACAGCTTCCCGCCAGGTGGGACAAGCGGAGTCCGGCATGGCCGAAACGGCGGAAGCGATCCGCCAACTGGCACAGGCTGCGGAACAGATTCGGCAGCAGGTGGCGGCGATCACCANGATTGCCCGGCAGACCAATATGCTGGCGCTCAACGCATCCATTGAGGCGGCTCGAGCCGGGGAACACGGCCGGGGCTTTGCCGTGGTGGCGGCAGAGATTCGTGAGCTGGCGGAGGAGACCGCGCAGTTTGCGGACAGCATCCTGTCCACCGCAGCCGCCATTCATGCGGACGTGACCGAGACGGCGGCAGAAGTGGAGCGCCAGTTGGACGACCTGC
>JGI25329J36429_1000489_pt1 | contig 25398 bp, 34 predicted proteins | sample HigsolmetaAR204D_FD_36429 | JGI IMG/M metagenome (IMG submission 36429)
GCTCGGAAACGTCTTTCTCCAGTTCGACAGTCTTCCCAGTCAGCAGGTCTTTCGTAAACTTGCTCGCCTCGGGACCGAATGGCTGCACCGGTTTTTGTGGATGCTTGGTCTCCGGCGTGTCAATTAGCAACATCCGGACCGTTTCTTCTTTGCCGTTGATGGTAACTTTGAAGGTGTCTCCGTCGACTACGTCGGTAACTTTTGCCTGGATCCGCGCGGGCACAGCCTCCGACTGCTGAGTGGANACTGCGGTAGTTGGTGCAGATGTAGTCGNCTCTACTGCGCTAGGGGCAGGCTGAACAGCGTTAGTNCTGGCGGTCGAAACCGTATCCGTCTTCACAGGTTCNGACTTNGAAGTACTAGTTTGGCTTACAGTTGTCGTGTTGTTCGGTACCNTTACTGTCGGTTCATCGGATCCGAGCCAGCCAAAGAAAGCCAGAGCGAAAAACGCCGCACCTCCAGCTGCCCATTTTCCAGCTTTGCTAGTCAATCCTTTTCGATAGGCCTGGTACGCAAGCAAACCAGTTAACACAATGAGCAATATACCCACCCAATACGAAACGATGAAATAAATAACCAGTCCAATAAGAGCGAGTGCAACAAGATACTGCACGTCCGTTTCCTCCCTTCCTTTCCCAGCATAGAGGACTAGGACTTTTGTCATCAAGAGATACATATCGACACAGATCGACAACAAATGGAAAAACCCTTCTTTAAATTGAGAAGGGCTTCATTCACTTATCTAACGAGTCGTTCCAACTTTGCACACAACTCATGCTGCCATTCAGTGATAAATTCTTGAGCTTGGCGATCTCCCAAGCCCGCTGCAAAATTACTCTCCAATAATTTCATAATGCGACATCTCCGTCATCTCTTATCACCCGCCCCATACACGACTTCATAAAGGTGCTGGAACAGATCGTAAAGAACATATAGCTATCAGGTTGAATCACTTGAATTGTTGATATATGGTAATATAGTACTATATTTTACAGGAGGATTTATCCATGGGAGAGAGTGTTAAGAAGCCGCTTTGGAAAAAATGGTGGTTCTGGGTATTGATTATCTTCGTTATTGGAGCGCTAAGTAACTTAACAGGAAAAAATGAAGAAAATATTGCCACCGCTCCGGTTCAGAATACTTCTGAAAATAGTAATACGACTACTAAAGAGCCTACAGAGGAAGAATGGCAAGCAAGTTACCGACAAATTGCTTTATCAGAAGCAAGAACCGTTCTCGAATTGACACAAAAGAAAACTATTTCTGATGAACGTATTGAATCAGCTGTGAAAGTTATACGTAGCCAGGCCGAGAAAATAAAGGGTGAAGATCAGCAAAAGTTTATAGATTTAGCTAGTTTTGTGGAATCAAAGGACTTAGAGAAAACAAAAGAACTGTATCTATCTCTCGGTGGCACTCCAATAGAAACTACACAAGAAACACAAGATGCTGCTCAACCGGCACAGGCGGAAAAATGATCAGCAAATCACAAACCGGCCTGAAATGATGAACTGCCCTCCACCTCTTTTCGGTGGAGGGCTACTGTTTTTCTTCCGCAGAATCTACCTTTTCAATCAGCCTTTCAAGCCGGATCTCACACTCAGCCCTCAACGACTCGACGGAGTAAATCGCTTCCTGGACTTGGCCGCGCACTCTTGCCGTCACGCAGTACCCGACAGCCAGCTGCTCCGTATTCACCACCTTACGGCCCATCCTGTGGAGTTCACGGCGGTACCGGTGATGTTCCCGCTCAGCCTTGAACGAGAGTTTTTCCAGCAGTGGCTTGTAGCGAAGTTTGGTAGATGCTTCTGCCAAAAGGTCGGCATCGACCATCAGAGCCTTGAAAAGCAGTCCATAGATGACATATTCGTGAAGAATATCACGCCACGATCCATCATGCATGTTCCCACTTCCGAAGTGAACATTAGTTTGTATTATATGCGAGCAAATGGCGAACATGCAAACAAAAAAGTTCCCTCCACTAACTCTGGCAGTGGGTTGCTGTTTTGTGGGAGGAAAGCCAATATTTTATAAAAATATTGTTGAACTTTGTTAAACAATTTGGTATAATTAAGTCAGAAAGGAGGTGAGAACTTGGGATGGTTAAAGGATTGGCTTCCGCTCATCATCTTCCTGTACACGATCTATAAAGATTGGGTACACCCGAAGCTGAAAAAGCGGAAGAAAAAACACAAGCGGCGCCCCCGCCAAGGTAAACGCCGCAAGTAACACCGGGGAGGGAAACCTCCCCCCACCATCCTAAGTATAGCATGAAGACAAGAAAAATAGACATCAGAAATCTGCTCTGCACCCGTGGAGTTTTAGGATTCGCTCTTCTAGCCACATACTCGCCCACTGATCAGTGGTGGCAGAAGGCTATCTTGATTTTCGTTGTGGCATACTTGTGGATAACAGCAGCAATGGGAAGAAGGGCTTAAAACATGCAGGTCAACTTGGATGACATCATGGGGTTGTCAGAGGTCTGTGAGATGACCGGAAAGTCCAAGAACTACATTAAGGAGTATCTGAAGCGTGGACAGTTCCCGCAGCCCGTCAAGGAGCTTGCTTGCGGCCCGTTGTGGCTGCGGGAGCAAGTTCAAACATGGATGGAAACTCCCCGGCCGCGCGGTAGAAGGAAGAAAGACGATAGGGAATAACAAAGCCCTCCAGCATATTTGTTGTGGGGCAATAGGATAGAAAATGATAGAAAAAACGAATGTCGAGGTGAAAGACGGTGGGGGCAGAACTAAGGTTGACAATCGAAAGGCTGCCAAAGTTTGCTCATGGATTTAACGTGAGAAAGTATCTCCCACAGTCGTTGTGGGGAAAGATACGTGAATCAATCCTCCAAATAAACTGCCACAGATGTAGTATTTGCGGCTCTCATGAAGGATTGGAGTGTCATGAAAAATGGGATTTTGATTATGAACAGCATATTCAGATTCTCGTGAACATCGAACCACTTTGCTACCTATGCCACGGAGTGAAGCACCTGGGATTCACTGCTAATGTTAAGCGTAAGAATCTCGATCAGTATATAGATCATTTCATGAGGGTAAACAACTGTGATCGTTCAACCTACAAGAGTCATGCACGGGAGATATTGGGTTTATCAGCCTTTGAGAGCGTCGAGGAGATTCTACGGTTCGCACGTCACCAGCAAGAGATGCAAAAACAGCAGTGGAAACTAAAGTATGCGGAGCACCTTCCTTACCACACAGAGGTGGTCGAAACGCTTAAAAAGAAGGGGATTTATGCATAATGAATAGCCCTCCGACGGCTCACTCCGTCTGAGGGCTTATTCTTACTCTGCTTGCGTTTTTCGGTTGTTCAGAAACGCTGCGACCACCGTTGCAGCAGCTGCTACACCGTTCGCAATCGCGTTGATCTGCTCGTCCGTGATGATGCTGTACCCGAACGCCTCCAGCGCCAATTTAGCAGCGCCCAGCAAACCAGTGATCAGCACCACAATGTTTCCGTCTTTCTTCATGTCACACACACCCTTTCTTCATCTTCACGGTTTTTGTTGCTTGTTCCCACTCCACAGTCAACCCGAGGATGGCAGCCAGCTCCCGGGCCGGCGCGTAAGACGTGCCGTTCTCGATGCTCTCCGTCAGGTCTTGGCCGTTCACCTTGACCTGCTTTGTGCAGGCGCACCATTCCACCTTGCCGCCGACGTCCTCGGCCACGGCCCGGATCGGCAGCCAGGATACGCCGTCGCGGAGGTAGCCTTGAACCGGCAGGCGGCTGCCGTTAATCTCGACGGAAACCTTATCCACAGTCTTTTGTGTTTGTTGTGGATTTGCTGTGAGCAACTTGTGAACATCGTCCTTGAACTTCGCCCAGGCTTGCGCCGCTGTCAGGCCGGTGTACTTCCGGGCGTAATCGTCCGAAACGAAATATGCCGGGCAGTTTTTGCCTGTAATGTCAAAGTGTCGCCACAGCCTGTCCACTCCCCAGCCGTACCGCTTCAAGATGTCCGCTGCCAGTTCCACCGTGCGCCGGTAGGTCTCTTGGAAGTTGCCGTCCACGTTGACGCACATTTCGATGCCAATCGTGCAGTTATTCGGGTAGCTGCTCAACTTGGCGACCGCCTCCGGTTTGTACTGCTTGGCACCGACGTGATAGGCCATCTCGTTCTCAGGCAGGCAGCGCACGATCTGCTTGTCGTCCACGATGTAATGGGCGCTGGCCTCCGTGGTGGGCTTGTTGAAGTAGTTCCGGTTGGCCATGGCGTTCGCGCCTTTCCCTTCATTGGCCGTCCAGTGGATGACAAGGCCCCGGGGTGTGATCTTGGTCCCGGGGCGCGCGTTTTTGTTTGTGAGCTGCACGTCAACGATTTGCATGCCCATTTCCCTCCTTTTGCCTCATGGCTCGTTCCGTCTTGGCTCGGATTTCGGTCTCCACCAGCTTGGCAACCGCTTTTGGCACCGGCCATCCGGCTCGTGCTGCGTTGGCCGTCAGGCTGTTCCAGGTGTGATAGATAAGGCCAAACGTGACGCCGTAAAAGAGAAAGCCAGGCGTGCCCATCACGCGGTCGAGCAAGTTGCCCAACGCTGGCAGGGCCAGCAGAAACAAGGTGCGCGGAATGCGGCTCAGGCCATATTCCGACGAGTACGTTTTGTCTTTCTTCTTGGCTGCCTGGATGCCGGTTATCCAGTCCAGCACGATGCAAAACAACAGCACCACGATGATGTCAGTCCGGCCAGTGCCATAAAAGTAATGGAACACAGGTGCTGTCAGCGCCCCCACCGTCGCTGCGAGGGCGTTTGCTTGGGTTGCAATATTCTCCAGTTCAAGTCTTTGTACAAAGCGCAATATGCTTCATCTCCCTCGCCCCCTAGGGCAAAATCAAAGCCCCGTTCGGCACGGGGCGGGCTCATTGTCTTGATGCAAAAAGGGGAGCCGCAGCTCCCCGTGAAAAAACGCCTTCTCTCGTTGGTGAGTGAAGGCGTTTAGAAATCCTTGCCGGTGATCTGTTTGAACTCCTCCGGCGTGATCTCGCCATAAGGATTGGATTCAGTCCGAACAACCAAACGAAGCGTGTCAAATGTGACCCACTTGTATTTGTATGCCAGGCTCCAAAATCTCATGTTCTTATTCGCCTCCCTTCAATTGCATCAGTTCCAGTTTCAATGCGGCCATTTCCTGTCCTAAAGATTGAATGATTGATTCCTTCTCCATATTTTTGATTTTCTCATCAGCAAGCTCCTGGCCCAATGCGTCGATAGTTTCCTGCTGTTGTTCTTCCTTGGTTTTCTCGTAAAGCAATCGCGTAAACTCCGATTTCGACAAGATTTTTCCTTCGATCTGTGCAGCGCGGGTCAAGATCTCTTCTGATGGCTGCTCCAGCCTTTCTGCATCCGGGTATTGCGCCAATTCCGATTCGTCAAAAAGGTAAATCGTTTCGATATCTTCCTCAGTCTGGATCGTGGCTTTGGCAATCGCCCAAACAGGTTTTCCGTCTCGTAATTCAAAGTACACGGTTATTCCCCCTTACTGTATTCTGTTCCCTGGTGTTGTCACTGTGTCAGTACCAGAGTCAGAAAAGGCCACAGAACCTGAGTCATAGAGGTCATTATTTGTGACGAGATTTTTTTCACTATTTCCCCCAATACGAATACCATGAGGAGTTTGTGAAGATAGTTTGCGGATCGTATTCCCTTGCACGTTGTTATAATTTGTATTTGATAAGTAAATGCCAGTGGTACCACTTCCCATAATACGATTGTTTAAGATGGCATGGTTGCTTCCTGCAGCTATAATAACTCCGTGCTTTCCACATTCAGCTATTTCGTTTCCTGAGAACTCGTTATACTGACATGAATTTATAATGATACCGTCTTCTTGTACATTGAACAGCTTATTATCTGCAATGAGATTAAAGTCACTAGAGCCCATGCCGATCCCAGCTTTCGAATCAATTATGGTGTTACCAACTACGGAATTATGTCGAGAGTAGTGTAAGTAAATTGCATGGTAATTTGTGTCTTTAACCAACACGCTTTGAATCAAAGCATGTGACACCCTAGAAAAGAAAATTCCTCTTGCTCCTCCAGTTCCTTCTCTTTGGTTTGATTTGTTACCGTCTACCGTTAGATCCCGAATAATAATCCCCTCATTACCATTCGATTGATCAATGTTCGTTATTAGATGAATTACTACGCTATTATCCGAAATATCATCTTTCGCTCGGATGATAGTACCCCGGCCCATGCCTTCCAACGTTACATTGTTAGACAATCGAATGGAATCTGAAACGACATAGGTACCTTCCATCAACACAACCTTCCCACCACTTGGCGGGATCATTGTAAGCATGACCTGATTAATCGTTTCTTGTGCATTCGTTGATCCAGCAGGGATAACCACATCTGCCGCTTTTTTGGAGTTTTCACTACTGTCACTTGCAGCAATCACAACGGTGGCGGTGCGAGATGCGCCAATCTGCGCAGCCGTTACGTTGTGTGGATTGTCTTTCCGGCTGGTGTGTGCATCCAGATCCTTTTTGGTGGCAAGAATAACCGACGGGTCCACTTTCAGCGTGACGGTAGCAGCATTGGTCACCTCCAGGATCATGCGCACATAAAGGTCCTTCGCACTCCCGCTTGCCAAAACAGGCTTATACGTTTCAGGGTACTTTCCAATGGCAATTAGGTCGCCCTGGTCATCGAACACCCCAGCCTCACGCACCGTAAATCCACCAACGTCTGCGGGAATCACGACCTCCACGACGAGCCAGTTTGGATTTTTGTCATCAATTTTGATGCTGTTGATGGCTCCGCGCCAGACTTCACGTTTGAGGGCGGTTTGCTCCTGCGTGGGATTGTAATACGAGCCGTTCGAGTCCCCTACCGCAAGGTGTGTAAGATTGACTTTTGTGCCAAGTGCTGTGGCATTGGCAATTTTTGCTTTGCCCACGTTGGTCAAGATGGTATAAAAGTTCTCTGCCATGATGCCCCTCCTTCTACGGATACACCGTGATGGTTTCTACCGCCTGACAACCGATTGCAAATCTGAGCGATCCTAGTCCCAACAAGTTTGTTTCCGTCCATGGATATACCGTTACCTCTTCGCCCGCCAGTGTCGCTCCGGCCACGAGGATCTTCCCCTGTCCCGTAAGGGAGATGCTGATTCGCTCCAGCCAGGATCGGGTGTTTTTGTACGCAAAAATCAAACGGTCCAGCTGCTCAAGCATCCCCTCTGTAATCCCCCGTGTATTGACATCCAGGACGTCAATGCGGAAGTGGTACGGCTCCCCGCCGTATTCAAACCACTCTGAGATTACTCCCTGCATGTTGAGCAGTTCCAGAACGCGCTCCAGCGCCGCTTTTGTTCCTTTCATCCGGTGTATCTTGAGCGCATTTTTCACCAGATCTCGTTTTTCTTGCAGCGTTACCGCGAGTCCAGCCCCTTCGGGGTTTGTGATGTGGAACTGCCAGAGAAGATGAGTAATCAATTCTTCTGGCAGTTCATCGATCCTCGATAAGATCAGGGGCTCACGGATTTGCTGCGTGATGAGTTGCAGCTCTGGGTCGAGCGCTGCAGCCATGGCCGCTACTTCGGGATCGTTCGCAAGGACCGGTGGCAAGATGTCTTTTAGCGAAACGTCTTGCAGTTTACTCATCTTCCAGCCCTCCGTAGTTCACCGTGACATTCGCCGCTATTGCCACTTGGTGTTTCTCGACTTTTTTATAAACTGGGGATGCAATCTCTACCCGTTTGGCCCCCGCGTTGACCATTAGCCGGTTCAGTTCCGAAGGGTTGATGTCCCGGCCAAGTTTCGTCTTTTGCCACAGCACATATGCCTGCACCGCTTTCTCGACAGCCGTTCGCAACCCGGTTTCCGATTCAGCCCGAGACGAAGAGATCCAATACGTAACATCCAGGTCGAATGTGACGACATCCGGCGCCAGCACCTTAACATAGTCAGTCAGGGGGCGAATGTTTTTGGGGCTGCATGTGGCCAGAACTTTGTCCAAAATCTCTTGCCCAGGGAGATCTCCTTCCTTCAATAGTGGCCGAATTTCCACGACACCCGGGGACGGACTTAGAACTTTCACGTCAGCAATCAACGGACTCGCCGATCGAGCATAAAATTCATATGCTCCCTCCGGTCCAGCCACCGAAAAACTTTCAGGCGCATGCCGGATCCGCTCCGCGTATGCATCGTCGCTCTCCTTGTCTGCGCCTCCCTCACTGATGGTGATGTTTTCCACAGACTGTACCCACGGGAGAGGATCGACCAGCTGGTTGATCTGCCCCGGCAGGTAGTCGTTTCCCTTTGTGCCTGCTTCGGTACACTCCACCTCGGCATCGACGTAGGTCTGTCCGGCCTGTATCTCCACCGGCTGATTGGTTGCAAAAAAAAGACCGTCTCCCGCTGTCACGCGGGTGCCGGCCGGGATGGTTTGGGGCTGGGTCACTGAGAAGTGAAACCGAACCGTGGTCGTTGCTGGCTGCGCAGAAAGCCTTTTTGTATCTGTGAACGTGCCCAGGTGATCCAGATAGGACTCCTCTGCATAGGAGAGCAGGTTCATCTTCGCGCTGTAGTCGATCAGGCTCCGCTGCTGGGCGAGCAAATAAACGATTGCCTGAAAAAACTTCCTTCGGGGATCAGCCGGGGCCAACTTGATACCGGTGATGCTTTCAAAACGGGCCACGATGTCGGCCTCAATCTGCTGGGGCGACTTCTGGGCAAACGAAATATCCGGGAGATTAAAACGTGCCATCTGCTATCCTCACCTTTACAACAGGATTCAGCCTGCCAGAGAGATGATCAGACTGATAGGTGACCCCCACTACCTCCACCCGTGGCTCGTACCTGCGGATCGCATCAATTAACCGCGCTGTCATCCTGGCCTGAGCGACAGTGATGGGCTGATCTACGTCTTCCGCTGACCACGCAAAAGCGCGATCAAGAGGACACGAATACTGGACAGTAGACATGATCATCCACACATTTTGAAGGATTTCGTTCACGCCGGTTGCTCCAAAGTCAATCCCCTTTCTTTTGGTCGTCACCTCATACTCCATCGTTCTCACTTCCTCATGTACTCTCGAAGTGTCACGTCCGCCTCCCCGACGATTACCTTGCCGGTTCCGTCGAGAGCAATCCAGTTTTGTGTGACCGACCTGATCACCCACTGATCCATCCCGATGGGGATTCCCCCGATGATCAACGTCTCGGCGCGGCCTTCTCGGCACCAGGACAAAAGCCGGTCCATCTCCGCTTTGGGGTTCATTCCGTATCTGGCGTCGAACCGCATGACAAAACTGATTTCATCCAGATCCGGCCACAAAAACTCAGAACGCGGCTTTTGCCCAAATCGTTCATGTTCGCTCCAGTTGGATGTGGCTGAACGAGAAAAGTCCCGAAAGGTTCGTATATTTTCCAGGGACACTTCAAAAATAATCTCTCCAAAGCTGCCGATCTGCCCCACTCTCTATCAACCTCCCGGCTCGTTGACGATCAAGCGACCGTTTATGACGACTTTCCCCTCTGGAATGTCGATCGTCAGCGTATGGCTTTTGCGGTCGTACTCGATGGATGTTCCGTCCCCAAAACGGAAGTGACGCTTATCCTTATCCTGTACGGGGGGAGCTGGTGGCAGGTCCTTCTTGTTAAACGTCGTGCCGATGATGACGCCCTGCTGGTTCCCGGAAGGGAGAAACAGGCACCAGACGAGCTCATCCACATCCGGGAGCCAGTAGTCTTTGTTATGAAGGCTGCCGCGGCCAAGGGTGGGAAGTTCATAGGATACCAGATTCGCTCGGTCCTCGAAGATGACCCGCGCCGTGCAGCGCTCTGGGAACACCGCAGATACCCTGCCGACTCGGATGAGGTTTTTTACTAGATCCATCAGTACCCCTCCAAACATCGCCGAAGCTCCAGGCTCGTTTCGTAGCCGTTTTGTTGGCTGTGTGTGGCCTGTGTCACGATGTATTTGCCGTCAAACCATCCAAACTCACTCAGGATCACTGTCACACCGGCTACAAAACGGATGTCCCCTGACATGGTGAGGGACACCTGTACGGCCTCTTTGTTTGCCTCGCGCAGTCTCTTTTTCGCGAGCTGCTGCGCTTCTGCTACGGAAGCAACGCGCTCATTAATGGTGAGCACTCGGCCCGTCTTTGGTGCATTCGGCGGTGTAAACGTGGCCGAGATGTTCCGTTTCTTTTCCGCTGAAAAATACTGAACGGTACAAGCCCGGTACATGCCGACGCTCGTTGTCCTTCCCCGAAAGGACTTGATTTCGGATTTGCTACGTTTGAGTGTGGCAATCGGCGTCGCCTGCTCGTACTTGGCCTCATCGAAGATAACCAACTGCGAACCGGCCACTTTCAGGCAAAGCCCGGCGTCATTGCACAATCGCGTTAAGAAGACGAGGTCGGTCTCCTCCGTCTGCTCGATTCGGTCGTAAGCCGGGTCCTCGTCCGTATCGTAAAAAAGGGAGAGGCCAGCTCCGGACGCTTTTTCACGAGCGATCACAGAAAGCGTGGTCTTCTCCCATGCTTTGTTTTTCTTTTGGCCGCGTACCCCTGATGTCTCTGGGATCGAGATGGCGGATATGGTGACCGTAGACGGCGGGTAACTGATCTCGATGTCAGCAATCTCAAAACGGCCAAGAGGCAAACGCTCCACCACATCCTCTTGATTCCAGTTTTCGCGGAAGATGGTGGCCTGCAGCGTTGCCGTCAAGTCTGGCATCCAGTTGCCGCTCCAACGCTGCTCTATATCCTCCAGCGTCAGTTGCAACTCATCAGCCTGCCCGCTCAGGTTGTCCGTATAGCTCCATCCGACCAGGTGCGGTCGCAAATCCGCAGTGATGTCGGTTTTGGCGTAGATGACCTGCAATCGGGTGTGGCGAGCTTTTGTCATCCGGCATTCCCTCTCTTCCAGGGCGGCAGCGCAGAGGGTGTTTGCGTGGTGTTCACATCCGGGATCACCAGCTGGACATCGGCCGGGAAAATGACGGTCTCCCGGTGTGCTGGATTGGCGTCAATCAACTCCGCCATATAGGATTCGCTTCCCAACACTTTGTACGCGATCAAATCCCACATGTCACCTTGTACCGTGGTGTACGTTCTCATAGGGCAAAAGATCTCCTTTGCTGATTGCGCTTCAGTTCAGTAAGCATTTGCTCCAGTTTGCGCAAACTCATGTCCATCGCTTGATTCACGAGGCCCTGTATATCATCCCCAGCCCCGCCTTCAATCGCTATCCTGGGCGAGTACTCCACATAGATGTCTCCACCGCTGCCGCTGTTCGACGGAGAGGAAGACAGACGATACCCAAGCAAGGTTTCCAACTTGGAAAGAGGGAGAATGGCCTCGCTCTCGGCACCTTCTCCGATCATGGCCAAGGTCGGTCCGGTCGCAATACCGCCGGTTGCAAGCATGGGGATCTCTGGGATCTGAAAACTCAGCTTCTTCCCCCCTACTCCGGGAACCCAGTCCGGGATGTCGATGCTGATGCTTCCAATCGACTGAAATGCCTGGTTGATCAGCGATATGGCCGCGTTTATGGGCGCCTTCAACATGGAACCCAACGCGCTGAACACACCACCAAACGCATCTTTTACTCCAGTCCATGCCTTTTCCCAGTTCCCCGTAAAGACTCCCGTAATGAAGTCCAGGATGCCGCCAAGTGTGGTCATAAGGCCGTTGAAGACGCCTGACACGCTATTGATCGCGCTGAGGACGACGGACTTTATGAACGGGAAAGCAAAGGTAAACACAGCCACAATATTGTCGATGACCGGTTTTACCAGATTAAAAAGGGCAGAGAACGTGTCCCCGATCTTTCCAACCACATTGACGATGATTGGAACCATGGAAGAGACCGCACGCGAGACAGCAGGGGCCACATCATTGGCCAAAAATCCGAAGACTTTGGATATGACCGGCCACAGTTTCGCTTGGAGAAAAGTGCCAACGGGCAGGAGTGCCTTGACGATTCGGGTTGCTACTTCCCAGACTCCGACTCCTACCCGCTGAAAGATGGGGGCCACTTGCAAGATGATCTTCTTCACGGACCCAAACACGTTCTGCAGGTTGGCAAATACAAGTCCTACCCCTTCTGCAACCTTGGCTGCATCCGCCTCACTCATCCCGAACATCTTGGCGTAGTTGATCGTCACGCCTTTCATTTCTCCGTCAAATCCGTTCTCAAAGAGCCAGACGATGTTTTCATAAACATCCGAGACGATTGGCCCCACAGTTTGGCCGATTTTGCTGAAGAACCCGGTTACTTTCGGGATGGCAGTATCGAGCCACCCGCTGAACTTCTGAAGGACAGGCAAAAACAAATCCCCGATGGGCATGATAAGCCCGGTCATGATTTGCCGCCCAATTCTCTGGATGGACTTAGAAACGGTATCATATTTTATTTTTGTGATCTCATCCATCGTGTTTTTGGTCATGTCAAATTGGCTGCGTGCGCTTCCCATCGCAGCAACTACGTCCTTTTCCAAGTCCTCAAACATGGTCCCGAATAGTTGTACCCCGATGACATTTTTCTTGACAGGATCCTGGACTTTGGAGAGGGCATCCACCACCTGGGTGAATGCTTTCTGTGCGGCAGGCCCTCCTCGTGCGAATGTCTGGGCCATCTCTTGGGCATTAAAGCCAAGGGCGGTAAAGGCTTCGTTGGTGCTTTTCGAGTCGTCTTTTACCCGGATGTTGAACTCTTTTACGGCATCCCCCACTTTATCCAGATTAAATGCGCCCGCTTCAAGACCGGCGCTAAAGGTATCAAACATCTGGTTTGCCGTAAACCCAAGGGCGGCAAAGTACGGGGCGTACTCGTTTGCGGTGTCCAACAACTCATCCGACTTGTTCAACCCTTTTTGCGCCCCTTGGGCCAACAAGTTGAAGGCTTGCTCGCTGCTGATCCCGAAGTTGATCATCATCGTGTCGGCGGCTTTGATCGACTCTCTGATGTCTTCGCCGAACACATCGCGGTACACCATCGCGTGTTTCGTGGTAAGCTCCAGCTCTTCTCCTGTCTGCTGGGTGACCTGCTTGACCAGGCTCAACGAGTGCGCGACATCATCCCAGCTTTCTCCAAGGTTTTGGTTGTACAGATTTTTGGCGGACTCCGAGAGCTCTTGCATGTCCTGCACGGTTGCCCCGGTTGAAGCCCGCAGCTGTGCCATGGAGTCCTGGAAGCCCACAATGGAACCGGTTATGTTTCCGATGGCGTCGGTGACACCGGTGACCAACGCAAACGCCCCGGTGTATTGCGCCACCCTGGAGACAACCTTTCCGAATTCGCCGACGGACGTGGCCAGTCGTCCAATTCCGCCACGCGCTTTTTCTACCGCCTTTGAAAACGTGGGGTTGAGCTTTCCTCCGAACGTAAAAATCGTTTGGTACTCTCTGGCCAACTACCTTCTCCCCTTTCGTCTTCGAGCGCTTTTCCCGCTCATGCGGTTTTGCGCGATCAGCTTCTGGCGTTGTTGTTCGCGTTTCTGTTCCACTTTCTCATGGGCTTCTACCCATTCCCTCAAATCAGACAGGGGTTCGTTCAGCCAATCATGCGGACGTGAGTGGGGCATAGAAGAAGAAAGGGCCACCGCAATAACGCGAAGGCCCTTTCCAATATCCCCTTCTATCCCCGTCGCAACAAAAAATTCTCAGCCATTTGCGTGATGACCGTGAAGTCATCTGCTTTCAGTTTGTCAAAGAACTCCGGCGTAACGCCCGCAGCCTTTGCCGCGACCGCGATCTGATAAGATAGCGACAAGGCCCTGCCGGGATGAATCTCGTGCGGATCCATTCTCCGCGCTTGTTTCGCGCAAAGAATCAAATCTTTTCCCGTCAGGTCCTCAAACCGCAAGTCCAGCTCCGTAATGGTCTGGCCATCAAACTGAACCGGCGTGGACAAGCGATAAACGCTTGACTGCTCGGGTGTGATTTCCGCAGCAGTGGCTACGGTTTCGGCATTCTCAGCTTGGACATTTTTGTTTTCCATGACCATTCCTCCTACATCCCAAGATTTGAGCGTACTTTGGCGAGGTAATCCACGCCGTCAATCACGCAAACATAGTTAAACTTGTCAATCTCTACCACGGTTTCGCCGTCGTGCATCACTTTCAGGTAGACCACTTCCAGCTCATTGGAGTTGTCCATGGTGGATCCTTTTGAAAGGCTCCCAAGTGGCGTATTTTTCGGAATGCCCCGAACGGTCACTTTCACTGGCACCTGCTCATAGGTGCCCGTTTTCTTGTCGATCCGCTGGATAGAGCCCCGGAAATCAATGTGTTGAACCTCTTGCCTTGCCAACTTGAAGTTTGCTCTTTCCAGGACGCGCCAGTTAATCGTCACCGTCATGGAGGCAAAATGCCCCAGGATTGGGCTGTCAATTTCACCGGCAATCCCCGCGCCGCTAATGGTTTCTGACATGGACTCCAGGTCCGGCAGGTCAACATCGGCGACGCCCAGATATTCCGTGCCGTTCAGATACGCGTTAAAGTCATTCAAGATTGCGGAAAGCTGATCCGACATCGTATCCCTCCTATTCTGCCAGCACGCCCAGGTACGACGTGTCATACTCCAGCACAAACTCAATGTGCTGGGCGGGGGCTGGCGGAGTCAGAAACACTCGGAACTGAACATGTCCGGCCATCAGTTCGGTGTCCGGATTGTCTTCCCGGCGAAACTCCACGCGACCGCCAAGGAGGTAGCCTGCCGAGGTCAACCCGTTCAGCCAGATATTCACGCTGTCAACGATCGTTTCGATCAACCGTTTGTTTGCCGGGTTATCTACCTTCTGCCAAAACGTCAAGATGAGCGTGTTCGCGACGAAATCAAACATGCGCCGAACAGGGATGAAGCAATCTTTGGGGTCGGTTACCGATGGATAGGCCCCGGTATAATTCCCCCATGCCTTCCATCCTCCTCTGAAGTTGAGCGCCGTCAAAATTCCCTGCGAGTTGAGATAGTTGGCCTCTTCCAAGCCGAGAAAAATTTCCGTGCCGTCTTTCAGTACTGCGGCGTTCGCTTTCAACGCCTTGTTGGAAGGCGACGCATACGGGATGCCATTGTTTGCTGCATCCGTGGCGCCAATTGCCCCTGCCACCTGGGTGGAGAAGTGATACTTTTTCTTACCCATCGCCACCATAGGCCACAACGGAACTTGGCGTGGCTCCGTGAAATTGTTGTTATTTTTCCAGGCGGGAACGTCTCCATACTGTTTGACGGTATCCGTTGGCAAGTCTGTCAACGCCAGCGCCCGGAACACGCCGTTAATGTTCTGAGCTTTGGCTGTCATGACAGCCGCTACCAAAGGGTCTTGTGAGTATCCAGGCGCCAGGATCAACCCAGGCACCAAGCCGAAGCGCGGGAAAACCTCTTTGATCAGTTCAAGCCCCGTCACTTTCCCGTTGCTACCCACACCTCCGATAATCTCGGAACTGTCTACGGCTGCAGGGTCCAGCTTATCGTAGCCGACCAGTACAGATGCCGCGTTGCCAATCGCTCCGCTTTCTTTCACGGTTACGACCAAGTAACCGTTATCGTTGAAAGACAGCGTGTAGTCAACATCGCGCTTATACGTAACACCTGGCTGCTGCTCGGATTGAACCTCTACACTGTCGAGCAAAATGCCCTCCTCTTCCACGATAGCGATGCCTTTTGTCACATTCACGGCCGCTGGCGGAACCGTCGTTTTATGGACGGCAGGGTCCAGCACGTTAATCAGCACGACAGGCGCCAGATTGAACAAACGAAAATGCGAGTCCATGACCTCGCAGAGTGTGTAGCGATCAAAGTCATCCGAGTAGCCGAAGTACTCCACGGCTTCGGCAAACGAGTAGCAGAGGACTGGAACGTTGACCGGCACGGTCGATTTCGTTGACAGATTGACCGGGGCCGTGCCAAAAACCACCGGCAAACTTGCCGTTGATTCGACCGGGGATAAAAGCGACGTTGCAGCCTCTCCTACATAGACCCCATGCTTGAATGCCATGTTCTTACCCCTTTCTGCTCAACGCTTGATAGGCTTGCTGAATCTCCGTACCTTTGCGCTGCAGCTCTGCTTGCGCCTCCAGCAGCTGCGCAACGGGGACGATCAGCGTATCGACTTGCGGATACTTTTGGCGCACCTCGTCCAAATACTTTGGAACGCCGTCACGGAACACCGTATGTTGCGCCAGAAGACCGCGCGGCAGACTCGGACCAATGTAAATCAGTTGTTGCGTTTTTTCGTCTCCCGACTTGGCTGGCGCTTCTTTCATCGCTTCTGTGGCCAGTTCGACTGTTTCCATGGTTTCAGCAGTTGCTTTCTTCCTACTCAAGAAAGTTCACCTCCTGTTGGACTTGCGGCAGCTCCCATGTTGTCTGGACGCCGCCGAAATAGTACGGGTGATTCTTTTCCTCCTCATCGATCGCCCAGTCAAATGGGTAGGTGATTCGATAGCGACTATCGAGTATGCGTTTGGAAAACAGATGGATTTTTAGGCGGGTGATGGCGTTTAGCACGTCCTTATACCCCTGGAAGTCGAGCGAATCGTTCCAAAAGCCGAAAAAGATGAGCACATTGCACGTTTCCGGCTCCGATAAGGCGGATATGCTGCCTTCCTGCACACGGACGATTGCATAAGGGAAGTGGTCAATGTCTTCATCAGACAGTTGGCCAGGCAGAAACTGCTCATAGACACGCAACGCCACTTCCTCGCCTTTGGTATTTTTGAACCGCGTGTCCGAAAAAAGAGCCCTGACCTCTTCGGCCAAGGCTTTCTGTAGCAAGTATGGCGTGCTCATCCATTCCCCTCCAACGTGCGCTTGATTTCGTGTTCAAGCCGCTTCTCAAACACTTTGGCCGCCTCCGCTTCCAACTTGCTGCGGACGCCCTCATTTTCCAGCATGATCGGGACAGGCGGGCCAAACAGCCGTTTAATCGGCAGCTCGGTCCACTGCCCGTCGCTTCTTTTTTTGCGCCTGGTCCTTCCTTTTGCACGTTCAAACACCTTATTGCCCTGGACACTTGCGACAAACGCGCCAAGCAAGTTTTTCAGACCCGTGTCTTTTCTGACCTGGACTTTCAAGCTTTTCGGTGGTTTTCTGTGTCGCGGCTGAGCCGGACGAAGGCGAAACTTTTCCAGGCCCAGCGCATGACCGCGTGAAATGACGGCAGCTGCAATGCGTTTGCTGGTCGCTCGCCTGATGGTGATCGTGCTTTTGACTTCACCAGCTTTGATGACATAGGTGTTTCGTACCTCTTTGGCCGCATTGCTTTTCAGGTTCTCAGCCGCCCGGTTAATCGCCCGGTACAGCGCCACGGGCGCCTTTTTCCGATACTGGCCAAGCCGCTCCTCCACTTCCTGCAACTTGTGTGCATCAATCGTGATCATGATCGAGTCGCCGCCAATGCAATGGTGTACGTGGCGCTGTCTTCCTGTACTGACACAATCCGGTACGGTTTGCCGTCCACGTTCAGGAAGCCATTGATAGCCGGACGCTTGGGAAAGTCCTCGCGCTTGGCGTAAAACAGAAGTTCTGCATCATGGATGCCATCATCCGGGTTGGTCGTATTGGCCTTACGTCTCGTAAGCTCTTCATGGTCAATCATGATGCAGATGTCCCTGTCACCGACGCGGTGTATCTCCCCAAACTCGTCAGGATTGAAAAACACCATCCGAGTATCTTGGGTGACATACTCTTTGAAGTTCAATCGACGACCACCTCATCCGCGTCCAAGGTCGGGGGCTTTACATCAGCATGTTTCAGCCAATCATTTAGCAATTTCAGCACGGTTTTTCTTGGTTCTGGCTTTGCCATTTCAGCTTCGAGGACTTTTTCTGCTTCCTCAACTCTTGCATGCTCCAGGAACTTCTTGAGCTCTTCGACCGTCATGTCCGGAGGGTGGGGATTTGAAATAAGCTCACCCTCTCCTGTACCTCCATCACTATCGCATGATTCTCGTTCTGCTGGAGAGATAACGCCAGAAATGAGCAATCCTTGAACCTCGTGTTTTTCCGCATCAAAAAAGGAGCCTTTCCTCAGAAAGACCCCCTTCCATTTCACGATCCCCTTTTTTACTTCAAACCGCATGATGCACACCCCCTTACGTGCCAACTGTGTTAATCACGGCCCACGCACCGACATCATACGGCTTTGGCAATGGACGGGACTTCACGATCAACGACTTCGTATCGGTTTCGCGGTTCACCGTCACTTTCGGAGCGCGCGGCCCCTCCACCGTTACGAAATCAATCGAGTCTTCAGGGATATGTGTCGTGGCTCCGTACAGCATTTCTCCGATATTGGTCGCCCCGACAATCACCTTGTCCGGCTCAATATATGGCTTCAGCGACTGGGTGGTTTCGTCATAGTACCAGGCGAGATACTGGTACAGATCCACGCCCAGTTCCGACAAACGGCCAATATAGGCAAAGCCGTTCCCGTTGCGGATGCTCAATTGCGGATTGATCATGCCGAATTGGGCATATCGGAGATCCATGTACTTGTCCATAAAGTTGCTATCTTTTCTGAGATTGTTCCAGGCCCCTTCTCCCAGGACCACAATGGTCGGGTTAAAGCCGGACTTTCTCACCATAGACACGGCTTGGTACAAATCCTCGTACTTGTCGGAGGTTGGATCGCTCCACTTATTGGCGCCGGTCAGGTTGATCACATTGTCGAAGTTGTAGTCAACGGTTTCTGTTCTGACCTGTGTTGCGCTGTCGTCTACATATCCCGTGATCGTCACTTTCCCATTTTGAAGCAGATCGGCAATCATGGCCTCTTCCCGCCGGACAATCATGTCGTCGAGCTCCTGGTAATCTCTTTGCATAAGCGCCAGCGCTCGTTCTTCCGGTGTCATGCCGCCAAATACCTGTTCCCCAGGGAGGCGGGTTTGCAGCAATTTCGTGTCATATGGAGCCGAAATAGCAATGTACGGAGCTTTGTACACTTTCGTCTCATATCCATCCCGGCGTATATTGACGGGCTTGCTGCCCTCCGCAACAAACGGAGCAATCTTCTGGCGGTTCTTGTAAAAGTCCATCAGGACGGTCTCGGTCGGGAATGTAGAAAACCCTGGAAAAAATGTGTTACGCAGAAACGTTGTGACCGGCATTCGCTTCTGAGTCGCCGGCTGCATCGTTTGGGGCTCATAGATATTGATTTCACCGCCGGTTACAGTTGCTGCATTTTGCGGTCGAATCATCTGATTGTACACCATGCTTTTGGGAATTTTCATGGATTCATCGCCCTCCCTTAATAATCGGTCTTATAGTAAATGTTTCCACTGCGAAGTTCGTCCTGATGGTCAGCCACGGTATCGCCTGCTGCCACATACAGCGCATCATAAGTAAACAGTCCGGAAGTATATGCCACAGCTGGTACAGCTCCCCCGGTGGTGTCAACCTCTTCGGCCAGAACCACCGATGCTACTTGGCTTCCATCAGTAGCAGCCTTGTCTACCAGCTTGTACGTTCCGTCAGCCGTCACTTTCCCCAGCACTGCCCCGGCTTTCAAAACACCCTGGCCAGCTGCTACCGTAACCGATGTGGTCAGCACCGGAATCTCCGTTCCTGCAAACAGCGTGCCGAATTTTATGCTACCAAAATCAGGCATCATCCATTCCCTCCCTACTATTGGTGCCGTCCAAACGACATGGCAGCAATGTTTCGGAATACTTCGTTTACGTCCCTGATATTGTTCAGATCAAACTCCTTTTCAGCAGCTTGCGGCTGCATCTGGGCTTGTACATTGTCGGTGCCTGCACTCTTGTTTGCCGCAACAGCCGCTTCAAACAGACCCGCGTTCATGAGCTTTCCTTCCTTCATCGCCCGGAAAGCAAGTTCTTCGGCTGTCATCGGGTTTGCGCCGTATTTGGCTTCATTCACCAGCGCCGGATCAATGTTCGCTGCAATCTCGTCGATTGCTCGCAGCCGTTCGCGTTCCTTCGCCACCGCATCAGCCGACATTGCTGCCTGCGGTGCAGGTGCAGCCGTTGAGGCTGTCGTTATAACTTGTGGGGGCTGTTCTGTGCTCATGGACGCAGAGGATTGCGGAGCAGTCCCCTGTGCTGCCATTTGGGTTAGCTTTTCCATTTGGTTTTCTCCTTTCTTTCTGAAGATTTCGTTCCGGAGTTTCTCGATGACCTTTTGTGGGATAAACTCGGCCTGAAGCGAAGCCACAGCACGAAGTTGATTCCCGTCGTCAAACATGATTTCGTCGATGAACCCTTTTTCCAGCGCGTCCTGCGCATTCATCCAGGTTTCTTTGTTCATCAGCGTTAATAGTTCGTTCTGTGACATGCCTGTCTTCAGACGGTACGCATTTGCAATGGATGCGTCTATCGTCTGCAAAAACTCAGCAGCATGACGATGATCGCGCTTGTCTCCCCATGTGCTGGTAGAAGCGTTATGGATCATCAGCTGGGCGGTGGGAGACATCATGACTTTCTTCCCGCCCATTGCGATAACGCTGGCAGCGCTGGCAGCCACGCCTATGATTTTCACCGTGACATTGCCGGGATAGTCCTTCAGTGCGGTATAGATTTCGGAGCCGGAAAACACGTCACCCCCACCGGAATTGATGATGACTTCCAGGTCATCTCCATTGGCTTCCTGGATTAGTTGGTTCACTTTGCCGGGGCTTGTCGCTTCAATCTCGAACCAGTCGTAGATCCATTGATAGTCGTTCGGGATGATGACTCCCCTAATCTCGATCTTGCTCGGCATTTTGCTTCTCACCTCCTTCGCTGGAAATGGTGATAGGCGGAACATCTGGCAACCCTTCAGCTGCTAGATATTCACGCCGCAATATCTCAACGTTGTTGTCATAGTCCATCCCCGTCAACTCCATGGACTCTCTTTCGTGCGTGCTGAACCGATGTTGAATGCGAAGCGCTGCAGCCTGAACCTCTTTCACCGGATCAATCTGTCCAGGACTGGGCCCGATCCAAAGCGCCTGGCTCCATAGCTTCCGGCGCACGGGGTCTGTAAAGAAGCCGGGCGCCTGTATGCGGCCAGTTGCCACCGCTTCAAACAACCAGGTTTCATAGATAGGCTGGCAAAAGTCATGAGCAAACCAATCGCGCCGGTCACGGAACGGTCTCCACGCTTGCAACAGTGCTGCCCGGCTGGCGCTATAGCTGCTGTTGAAGACGCCCAGCAGCATTTCATACGGCATGTCAAGAGCCGCCCCAACCAGTTGTGCCATGGCTTTCATGAACGCCTCGAAGCCGGCCACCGGATGCTTGGGGTCACCGAATGTGACGCTTTCGCCCGCGCCAAGAACATTGATCGTGCCCGGGCCCAACTCATAACTTGCCAACCGCTCCTCGATCGACAGGTTCTTGACCTGATCCTCCTCTGGGATCGAGTCACCAAACGGAATCTCGTTTGTTTGGCCCTGCGTCGTGATGAACGCTGTGAAAAAGCTGTTGATGATCGCCGCTGCAATCTCTGCTTCCGTATATCGGCTCATCTGTTTCAGCTGCTCGATGACAGGCGCCAAATACGGCACGCCGCGATACTGTTCGGCGCGTTCCGGGTCCACCACAAACAAGACGTTCGGAAGGCCGGTTATCGGGTTGGTTGCTTCAACTCTGGCCCATTTCAACGTCTCGCGCGTCGGCAGCAGGCTGTTGGGATGCTTGTTGCTGAACCAGTAGGCAACAACCTTGCCGTTTGCGTCCGTTTCCACGCCATTGTGGAGCTTGCCCCCGTTTGACAGCTCTGCATACTCATTCCCTACGTACCCATCCATGAAAGTGAACCCATAGGATGATCTTGACGGGTTACACAACCGGTCTGCTTCGACCAAGTGCAGACGAAGCCGGTACGGATTCATGCCCTCGGGCCGATCCGCATACTTCACGACCGCCAAAGCGTCACCGTTCAGGAGCCAGCCCTGTAACATGATGCGCTGGGCGTCATAAAAGTCGTTGAGGCCGGTGCTGTCCACCTTGGACTCTGCCCAGAGTTTGAACTCAAACTCCGTTCGATCCTCCCATTCCTTCGCTTGCTCCGGCGATAACCCGAGCATGCGGAAATTCAGCTGGCATTTCAGCTCCAGACCGGAGCCCAATACGTTCGACTTGTTTTTGTGGATCGCGCTGGTCGCAATGCCTCCGCCCATATAAAGGTCACGGCTGCGCTGTCGCAGCAGGCTGAGGTTGTTCCCGATGTCCTCTTGCGGGCTGCGACTGGTGCTGTCCCATCCTTGCATGGACTTCTTTTTCCGGCTGGCCCCGCTGTGGGAGTACCCGCTGTTTGTGAACTGCCGCCATAATGAAAGCCTTGCACGCGCATACTCACGCCGCAAGGCTCTTTCCGGAGAAAGCCAGGCAATGGTTTTGTCGATGAAGTTCACAAGCTACATCCCCCCTTTCACAGATCACGATAAAGAATCCGATATGACTTTCGCTTTTCTGTCCCCGTTGCGAGTGCGGTCTCCAGCTCCTGTTTTCGTTTTTCCAGCTCCCGAATCTCGGCTTGGACGGACGGCAAGGCAGCGCGTGACAACTGGCGGCTGCCCATCTGGTAAGATTGGGCTCCCTCCAAAATGGCCGCTTCCGCCTTGTAATACATCTCAAGCCGGCGCTTCACTTCATCGAGTCGTGCTTGTATACGCCCCCGGTTCATGGACTTCACCTACCAAATGTTTGATTTTTTTACAAACTTCCGCTTGGAATCTGCCTGTTTTTTCGGCGCAGCAATCGGCTGAGATATGCCTTTGAGCCGACGCTCTAGCGCGTCGTAGTTGGGGTTCAGGATTTCTCTCGCTGCAAGTGCATAGTTCCGAACGTCCAGCGCCTCGTTGCGTGCACTGGATGAAATCTTTTCCCAAACATACCGGGTTACGCCGTTTTTCTTGCGCGGGACAAGTTTTTCAGATAAAAGCCCCTGAAAGTAAAACCGATCATACCCGCGATCCAGGGGGAAGTGGCAATATTTCGGTCCAGGTTCCTCCACACGCAGCGAGGAATATATTTGGCTTTTTCCATCATCAACGCCAAGAATGACCAGTAGGGCATTTTCTTTGTTTTTTCGCGTCAGCTTATGGATCAGGGGGATTCCAGGACCGCCCTGGCCTTTTACCGCCAATATCCGACGATGCTCATTGCGCTTGGTGTACTTGTATATCTCGGACGTGAAGTGACCACCGGAGTCAATACATGTGCAGGCCACTTTAAGCCCCTTGCCGTCCGCAAACCGATACACGCGGTTCAGTACGTCATCCAACTGCTGCAACGTTTGCGGATTGTCGGGCCTTCCGATGATGACGCCGTACTCAATGCCCCAGCTTTCATGGCCATGCCCCCAGCCGACAATCTCATACTCCAACCGGTCGTCTTGCGTATCGACACCCGCTGTGAGAAGCAATACGCCATCCGGGAGGTCCGCTGGAAACGATTCGCGCCGATTCAGCAGCGTGTCCTCCTCCATTTGTTCCCCGCGATCTTCCCACGACTCGCCCAGGGTTGTGTTGTAAAACACCTTCAGCTTTTCTGGATCGTCTTTCGACTCCAAAAATTCCTTAACGATCTTTTTCCACGACACCCACTGAGCGACAAAAGTGTTGAGCCAAAAGCTGCGGACTCCGTTATTGATCGCGATCGGATTCTCAGCGATCCATTTCGCGGGCTGACGCTTCATGGTATGCTCGTCAAATTGCTCCAAACAGGTTGGGCAGCGCCAAAAAACATCATCAACCTGGTAGATTTTGCGGTTACCCGCTTCATGCACCTCGTGCTCAAACCGTATGTCGCGCAGTACAATCGCGTGATAATTGCCGCAGTTCGGGCACTCCACACACCACTTTTCTTGTGTCCCCAGCTCATACTCTTGTTCGATCCGCGATACACCTTTGATCGTTGGCGTGGAAACAAAGATCATTTTGCGGTTCCAGAACGTAATCGTCCGCTTTTCTGCCAGCTTGATCGGGTCGCCTTCACTCCCCGCGCTGTCTGGGAAACGGTCCACCTCGTCGCACAATAAGATGCGAATCGGACGGCTGGCCAAACCTGCCGGACTGTTTGCGCCGCCCATGGCCAGGAACCCGCCGGGAAAAACTTTCATCAGGATCGTGTTATTGACGTCCCTTGTCTTGGAGTCGGCTACCTTCTCAGCAAGCACTTCCGTATCGCGAATCATCGGAGCGATCCTGCGTTTGGAATAGTCCTCGGCATCTTCGATTCGCGGCTGCACCATCAGCATGGGGCCTGGATCGACGTCGATGTAGTAGCCAATCACGTTATTGATGATTTCAGACTTTCCCACCTGCGAGGACGACATGACGACTACTTTCTCGATGCGCGGGTCTGTAACGCAATCCATGATTTCGCGCTGATAGGGCGCGGTTCTCCATTGGCCAGGGTTCGCTGCCGTCTCCCTGGAAAGCTTTCGGTTGCGATCCGCCCACTCACTGATCGTCAATCTCGGAGGAGGAGCCACCGACTTCACGATCTTGCGGAACAGATTGATCGTCTTCTTCTTCATCTTCACCCACCCCTGAAAACATCCCCGGATCGTACTCGCTCAACTCTGCGAGTGCCTCCAACACTTCTGCGTTGATGACTTCGCTGATCTCCGACAGGTTTTTCATGCCGAGGACTTTGGGAGCGACTTTTTCAGGTATGGACATGATCCGGCTGCGGAAGGTGACAAGCATGTTTGTCAAAACCAGCTCGACATCCGCTGCGTCATGCACCTGGTTTTTCAGTTTGGCCAGCTTGATCTCCGCTGTCTCTCGCTTCGCTTTTTCGTGCAGCGCCTTTTCTTCCCAGTATTTTGCCTGCGCCTCGTCGTCGCTATCCCCTTTATCTTTAACCCCTGTCCGCAGATACTCGATGTAACGCTGAACGTTTTTCATTAGTGGGAAGCGACCAGCAGCCTGCTTTTCCAAAATCCCCTCTTTAGCAAGCTGATTGATCCGCTGCCTGGTGAACCCCAACAAAGTAGCCATGGCATCAGTGTTGACGATCAAATCAGAGATGTCAGTTTTTGCTTTCATAGCACCACCCAAGAGGAAAGAAAATGCCGATGAAAAAACTTCACACCTAGACGATTCGCGGGGTCACGCGCACCCGCAGGCTTTTTGGACTTCTGGAAGGACCCGTTGTCAGGTTGTCAGGTCTCCAGGTCCTCCATGGTCATCTGCGACATTTCGTTTGTATTATCCAAGAGAGTTTTTTGTAGCTCTTGCTCCATCTTTAGTAGCCACTGCAAGTCCTTGACGGACGTAACCGCAATTTTGCCATCCTGGTAATCTTTCACCCATTGTGTGATGACAGCTTTGATTACCTTTCGATATTTCTGGTTGCTCTCTACAAAGTCGGATAGCAAAGCAAGCTTTTTCATTGAATGCCACCACAGCTTTCCTTTAATATGGAAAATGAGATAGTGGCTTGAAGCTTCCGTGGCCACGGTGTTCCAC
>JGI25329J36429_1000501_pt1 | contig 25002 bp, 21 predicted proteins | sample HigsolmetaAR204D_FD_36429 | JGI IMG/M metagenome (IMG submission 36429)
CGCGCGAAGCCGCGCCCCCTTTCCCACTGCGCCAGCCTGTCGGCGAAGCTCGACGACAATGCCCGGAAAACCTCGCCTACGTCCACCGCNCCCACNGCCTCGGCGAGGCATCGGGCCGGATAGGGTGTATCCGTCGGCTTGTGGGCAACGTTGAGGCCCATGCCGATGACGACGGCNAAGCACATGTCCGGCCCGATCCTGTGTCCCTCGAGGATGAGGCCGGACAGCTTGCCGCCGTCCATCAGGAGGTCGTTGGGCCACTTGAGCGCCAGCCGCGGCGCGGTGAGCCCGGTGACGCCCGCCACGGCGTCATGGAGGGCCAGCCCCGCGACGAAACCGAGCTGCGGCGCCGCCGGTGGCTCGCACGGTTCCCTCAGGACGAGGCTGGCGTAAAGGTTGCCGGGCGGCGACGCCCACTGTCGGCCGTGACGCCCCCGCCCCTTCGTCTGCTCCCGCGCCACCACCCAGAGTCGGTCCGCCCCACGCGACACGGCCTGCTCCAAGGCCACGTCGTTGGTCGAGGCGGTGGTCGCCAGCACCACGACGTCGAAGCCGGCCTTGCGTGCCTCCTGCGAGATGGTCCCGCTTTCCACGTCCCTGTCGCCAGCCCCGTCAGAACAGCGAGCGGGCGGCGGCCAGCGCAGCGCCGTTCAGCGGCGCGGGCGCACCGGGCAGCATCAGGACGAGGATGACGATGCTGGCAAGGGCAAAGACCACCTTCTGGCCCGCAGACATCGGCGTGAAGGCAGCGCCCGCCGGATCGTCGAAGTGCATGATCTTGACGACCCGGATGTAGTAGTAGGCGCCGATGACGCTGGCAAGCACACCGATGACCGCGAGCGTGTAGAGCTTGGCCTCGACCGCCGCGGCGAAGACGTACCACTTGGCGAGGAAGCCTGCGAGCGGCGGAATGCCGGCGAGCGAGAAGAACAGGATCGTCAGACCATAGGCCGCATAGGGCTGGGTGCGTGCAAGGCCGGCGAGGTCATCGATGCCCTCCACGGGCCCCTCCTCCCGCCGCATGGACAGGATGAAGGCAAAGGTCCCCAGCGTCATGACGAGATAGATCGCCATGTAGACGAGCACGCTCTGCACGCCTTCCGCCGTGCCTGCCGCCAGGCCGACGAGCGCATAACCCATGTGTCCGATCGACGAATAGGCCATGAGGCGCTTGATGTTGCGCTGGCCGATGGCGGCAAAGGAGCCGAGGGCCATGGAGGCGATGGCGACAAAGACGATGATCTGCCGCCACTGATCGACGATGCCCGGGAAAGCCGTGATGAACACGCGCACCAGCAGCGCCATGGCCGCCATCTTGGGCGCCGCAGCGAAGAAGGCGGCGACCGGTGTCGGCGCGCCCTCGTACACGTCCGGCGTCCACATGTGGAACGGCACGGCCGAGATCTTGAAGGCGAGGCCGGCGGCGATGAACACGAGGCCGAAGATGGCGCCGGCATGCCCCTCGCCCTGCAGGGCCTGGGCGATGCCCGCAAAGGACACCGTGCCGGTGAAGCCGTAGATCAGCGAGGCACCGTAGAGCAGCATGCCCGAGGAAAGGGCACCGAGCACGAAATACTTGAGGCCCGCCTCGCTCGAACGGGCGTTGTCACGGTCGATGGCGGCGACGACATAGAGCGCGAGACTCTGCAGCTCGAGGCCGAGGTAGAGCGCGATGAGATCGCCGGCCGAGATCATCATCATCATGCCGACAGTCGCCAGCAGGATGAGGATGGGATACTCGAAACGGTTGATGCCCGCCCGGCGCAGGAAGTCGCCCGACATCAGCAGCGCCGCGGCCGAGCCCACCAGCGTCATCACCTTGGCGAAGCGCGCGAAGGCATCGACGACGAACGAGCCGCCGAAGGTCTCCAGCCGCTCGCCCCCCTGCGTCACGACGAGGAAGCCGGCGACGAGGAGGGCAACGAACGTGAGCGCCTCGATCAGGCCCGCGGCACGCTCGCCCCTCAGCGCGCCGATGAGCACGAGAAGAAGCGCGGAGGCGGCCAGGACGATCTCCGGCAGGGCCGGAGCGAGCGCAAACATCGGGACGGCGGCCATCGGCTGAACCTCAGTGAAGCGTCAGGGCCACGGACTTGGCAGTCGCCAGCGCGGCCTGGGTGGACTTGAGCAATTCCGCCGTCGGAGCGGCGAAGACATCGAGAATGGCGCCCGGCTGCACGCCGTACCAGATCACCAGCAACATCAGCGGCACGAGCACGACCATCTCACGGGCGTTGAGATCGGGAATGGTCTTCAGGTTCTCCTTCTCGAGCTTGCCGAAGACCACGCGGCGATAGAGCCACAGGGCATAGGCCGCCGAGAAGATGACGCCAGAGGTGGCGAAGACGGCAACCCAGGTGTTGGCCTGGAACGCGCCGGCGAGCGACAGGAACTCGCCGATGAAGCCGGACGTGCCCGGCAGGCCGACGTTCGCCATGGTGAAGACCATGAACAGCACGGCATAGCGCGGCATGCGCTCCACGAGGCCGCCGTAGGCCGCGATCTCGCGGGTGTGCATGCGGTCATAGATGACGCCGACGCACAGGAAGAGCGCGCCCGAGACAAGGCCGTGACTGACCATCTGGAACATGGCGCCCTGGATGCCCTGGGTGGTCATCGTGAAGATGCCCATGGTCACGAAGCCCATGTGGGCGACGGACGAATAGGCGATGAGCTTCTTGATGTCCTCCTGCATCAGCGCGACGAGCGAGGTGTAGATAATCGCGACGACGGACAGGGCGAACACGAGGGGCGCGAAATAGGCCGACGCCTCCGGGAACATCGGGATGGAGAAGCGGATGAAACCGTAGCCGCCCATCTTGAGGAGAATGCCGGCGAGGATGACGGAACCCGCCGTCGGCGCCTCCACGTGCGCATCGGGCAGCCAGGTGTGGACCGGCCACATGGGCATCTTCACCGCGAAGGAGGCGAAGAAGGCGAGCCACAGCCACGTCTGCATCGCCGGGGCGAACTGGTGCTTGAGGAGCGCCGCGATGTCCGTCGTGCCGGCATCCCAGTACATCGCCATGATGGCGATGAGCATCAGCACCGAGCCAAGCAGCGTGTAGAGGAAGAACTTGAAGCTCGCGTAGATGCGCCGCTTCCCGCCCCAGATGCCGATGATGAGGAACATCGGGATGAGGCCGGCCTCGAAGAAGAGGTAGAACAGGACGAGATCCTGCGCGACGAAGACGCCGATCATGGTCGTCTCGAGCACGAGGAAGGCGACCATGTACTCCTTCACGCGCTTCTCGATCGAGGTCCACGACGCCAGGATGCAGAACGGCATCAGGAAGGTCGTCAGCAGGACGAACGGCATCGAGAAGCCGTCCACGCCCAGCCGGAAGCGGATGGAATCCGTCAGCCAGGAATGATCCTCGGTGAGCTGGAAGGCGGCGCTCGCCGTGTCGAACCGTCCCCAGGCGACGAGCGAGAGGACGAAGGTTGCGAGCGTCGTCACCAGCGCCACGGAGCGGGCGTTGGAGCGCACCGCCTCCTCGCTGCCGCGCACCACGAGGATGATGGCGGCACCGACGAGCGGCAGGATCAGGAGACCGGAGAGGAGACCGAGGCCGAACATCAGTGCGTGCCCCCGATGAGGTACCAGGTGACGAGAGCCGCGACACCGACGAGCATCGCGAAGGCGTAGTGGAAGACGTAGCCGGTCTGCAGGCGCACAACGCGGTTCGTCACATCGACGACGCGGGCAGAGACGCCGTCCGGCCCGAAGCCGTCGATGAGCCAGCCGTCACCCTTCTTCCAGAAGACGCGGCCGAGCCACATCGCCGGGCGCACGAACAGGAAGTCGTACAGCTCGTCGAAGTACCACTTGTTGAGCAGGAACCTGTAGAGAAGTGGCTGCTGCGCGGCCAGGGCGGCCGGCATGCGCGGGTTGAGGACGTAGAACCACAGCGCGATGAGGAAGCCGAGCACCATCATCACGAAGGGCGAAGCCACAACCCAGCCCGGCACCTCGTGCATCTCGTGCAGGATGTGGTTGTTGGCACCGGTGAAGAGCGCGCCCTTCCAGAAGTTGTCGTAGTCGTGGCCGATGAAGGCTTCCTTGAAGGCGAAGCCGGCAACGACCGCGCCGATTGCCAGGACGGCAAGCGGAATGAGCATGACGAGCGGGCTCTCGTGCGGCGTGTGATCGCCGTGGCCGTGCCCGTGGTCGTCATGGCCATGGCCGTGACCGGCCCAGCGCGGCTTACCCTCGAAGGTCAGGAAGTACAGGCGCCACGAGTAGAACGACGTGAACAGCGCCGCGATGACCGTCGCGATGAAGGCGAAGTTGGCGCCCGGCGTGTGCGAGGCATAGGCGGCCTCGATGATGGCATCCTTCGAGAAGTAGCCCGCCGTGAAGGGGAAGCCGGTCAGCGCCAGCGTGCCGATGGTCATCATGGCCGCGGTGAAGGGAATGTGCTTCCGCAGGCCGCCCATGTGACGCATGTCCTGCTCGTGGTGCATCGCATGGATGACCGAGCCGGCGCCGAGGAACAGCAGCGCCTTGAAGAAGGCGTGCGTGAAGAGGTGGAACACGCCTGCCCCGTAGGCGCCGACGCCGAGCGCGACGAACATGTAGCCGAGCTGCGAGCAGGTCGAGTACGCGATGACGCGCTTGATGTCGTTCTGCACGAGGCCGACGGTCGCGGCGAAGAAGGCGGTGATGCCGCCGATCACCGTGACGACCGACAGCGCCGTCGGCGCATACTCGAACACGGGCGACATGCGCGCGACCATGAAGACGCCGGCCGTCACCATCGTCGCCGCGTGGATGAGCGCGGAGACAGGCGTCGGGCCCTCCATGGCGTCCGGCAGCCAAGTGTGCAGCAGGAACTGGGCCGACTTGCCCATGGCGCCCATAAAGAGCAGCAGGCAGGCCAGCGTCAGCGCGTGCCACTCGTGGCCGAGGAAGCGGAACGTCGCCTCGTTGAACTCCGCCACGCGCGGGAAGATGCCGTCGAAGGTGACGGCGCCGAACAGCACGAAAAGGAGGAAGATGCCGAGCAGGAAGCCGAAGTCGCCCACACGGTTGACGACGAAGGCCTTGATGGCCGCGGCATTGGCCGACGGCTTCTCGTACCAGAAGCCGATGAGCAGGTAGCTCGCCAGGCCGACGCCTTCCCAGCCGAAGAACATCTGCACCAGGTTGTCGGCCGTCACCAGCATCAGCATGGCGAAGGTGAACAGCGACAGATAGGCGAAGAAGCGCGGCCGCGACGGATCCTCGTGCATGTAGCCGATGGAGTAGAGGTGGACCAGCGAGGAGACCGTCGTCACGACGATCAGCATCACCGCCGTCAGCGTGTCGATGCGGAAGGCCCAGTCGACCGCCAGGTCGCCTGAAATGATCCAGTTGGCCACCGTGACGCGCGTCGCGCCGTCGCCGAAGGCGACATCGAAGAAGGCGATCCACGACAGGGCGCAGGAGACGAACAGGCCGGAGGTCGTGATGACCTCGCTCGCCCGCGCGCCGATGAACCGGCCGGCGAGGCCAGCGATCAGGAAGCCGGCAAGCGGCAGGAAGACGATCGCGTGATACATGATCGCGGCCTCAGCCCTTCATCATGTTGATGTCCTCAACCGCGATGGTGCCGCGGTTGCGGAAGTAGACGACGAGAATGGCAAGCCCGATGGCCGCCTCGGCGGCCGCCACGGTCAGCACGAGCAGGGCAAAGACCTGCCCGACGAGGTCGCCCAGGAAGGTGGAGAAGGCGACGAAGTTGATGTTGACCGAGAGCAGGATGAGCTCGATCGACATCAGAATGACGATGACGTTCTTGCGGTTGATGAAGATGCCAAGCACGCCGAGGGTGAACAGCACGGCGGCGACGGTGAGATAATGCGCGAGCCCGATGGTCATGTCTGTGTCTCCGGCCTCTCTCACACGCCCTCGCGGAAGGGCACCTTCCGCACTTCGATGGCGGTGTCGCGCGTGCGCGCCACCTGCCGCGCCACGTCCTGCCGCTTGACGCCAGGCTTGTGGCGCAGGGTGAGCACGATGGCGCCGATCATGGCGACGAGCAGCACGAGGCCCGATGCCTGGAAGAAGTAGAGGTAACGGGTGTAGAGCACGTGGCCGAGCGCCGCGGTGTTCGACATCTCGCTGGCGGGCGGGATGGCCGCGATCGGCGTCTTCACGAGCGCGGGGTCGATAACGAACGAGCCGACCACGAGCACGAGCTCGATGAGGAAGATGACCCCGACGAGGGCGCCCACCGGCAGATACTGCAGGAAGCCCTGGCGCAGCTCCGCGAAGTCGACGTCGAGCATCATGACGACGAAGAGGAAGAGCACCGCCACCGCGCCGACGTAGACGACAACCAGGATCATCGCCAGGAACTCGGCGCCCATCAGGATGAACAGGCCCGCCGCGTTGACGAAGGCGAGGATCAGGAAGAGCACCGAATGCACGGGGTTGCGCGAGGCAATGACCATGAAGGCCGAGGCCACGCACACGCACGAAAAGAGATAGAAGAAGGCCGCTGCGACCGTCATGCCCCGTATCCCGTCCTGTCGCCCGTGGGGCCCCGCCCCCCAGGCATGGCGTCTATAGACACCGAATCCCTCACGAACAACCTCACCGGACCGTCACCTGTAGGGCGCGTCCATCGCGATGTTGCGGGCGATTTCGCGCTCCCAGCGCGCCCCGTTATCCAGGAGCCGCTGCTTGTCGTAGTAGAGCTCCTCGCGCGTCTCCACCGCGAACTCGAAGTTCGGCCCCTCGACAATGGCGTCCACCGGGCAGGCCTCCTGGCAGAAGCCGCAGTAGATGCACTTCACCATGTCGATGTCNTAGCGCGTCGTGCGGCGCGTGCCGTCGTTGCGACGCGGCCCGGCCTCGATGGTGATGGCCTGGGCAGGGCAGATCGCCTCGCACAGCTTGCACGCGATGCAGCGCTCCTCGCCGTTGGGATAACGGCGCAGGGCGTGCTCGCCGCGGAAGCGCGGGCTCAGGATTCCCTTCTCGAAGGGATAGTTGATCGTCGCCTTCGGCTTGAAGAAGTAGCGCATCGACAGGAAGAACGCCGATACGAACTCCTTCAGGAAGAGCGACTTTGCGGCCTGATCGAGCCTCATGATCCGGCTCCGTCCCTTTCTCTTGCCGGCCTCACGAGGCCGGAGCCCATCCCGTGACCTGCAGCACAGCCGCAACGACGATTACGGCAGCGAGCGAGATCGGCAGAAACACCTTCCAGCCAAGACGCATCAGCTGGTCGTAGCGGTAGCGCGGCACCATCGCCTTCACCATGGCGAACATGAAGAAGACGAAGCAAACCTTGACGACGAACCACACCACGCCGGGGATCCACGTGAACGGCGGCAGAGCCACCGGCGCCGTCCAGCCGCCGAGGAAGAGGATCGTGGTCAGCGAGCACATCGTCATGATCGCCACGTACTCGCCGAGCATGAACAGGAGGTACGGCGTCGACGAGTATTCTACCATGAAGCCGGCCACCAGCTCCGATTCCGCCTCCGGCAGGTCAAACGGCGGGCGGTTCGTCTCGGCCAGCGCCGAGATGAAGAAGATGACGAACATCGGGAACAGCGGCAGCCAGTACCAGTTCAGCACCGTCAGCCACGGCACGCCGAGCAGCGTCGCAAGCCCCCTCGTCTCCTGCGCGCGCACGATCTCGGTGAGGTTCAGCGAGCCGACGCACAGCAGCACGGTGATGATGACGAAGCCGATGGAGACCTCGTAGGAAACCATCTGGGCCGCCGAGCGCAGCGCACCGAGGAAGGGGTACTTCGAGTTCGACGCCCAGCCTCCCATCAGGATGCCGTAGACCCCGAGCGAGGAGATGGCGAGGATGTAGAGGATGCCGACGTTGATGTCGGCGATCGCCCAGCCGTCGGCCACCGGGATGACGGCCCAGGAAGCCAGCGCCAGTACGCAGGTGACGAGCGGCGCCAGCAGGAACAGCCCCTTGTTGGCGCCAGCCGGGATGACCGGCTCCTTCAGCACGAACTTCAGAAGGTCGGCGAAGGACTGCANCAGCCCCCACGGCCCCACCACGTTNGGACCGCGGCGCAGCTGCACCGCCGCCCAGATCTTGCGGTCGGCGTAAAGGATGTAGGCGATGAAAACGAGCAGCGCGACCAGCAGGAGCAGGCTCTTGCCGAGAATGATCGCAACCGTGGTCAGCCATTCCATCGGGTGTGGTCCTTACTCTGCAGCCTGCTTCAGCGCGCCGCTCGCGAGAGCCGAGCACTCGGCCATGACGGCAGACGCGCGCGCAACGGGGTTGGTGAGATAGAAATCGACGATGGGCGAAGCGAACGGCGCCTCCGAGAGCGCCCCTCCCTTGCCGGCGAGCGCCTCGAGAGCGGCCGGATCCGCCGGCGCGATCTCGCCGATGGCGGCCAAATGCGGATACGCCGCGAACAGTTGCTCGCGCAGCGCCGCCAGCGAGTCGAACGGCAGTCGCTTGCCGAGCACGTCGGACAGCGCACGCAGGATCGCCCAGTCCTCCCGTGCCTCTCCGGGCGGGAACACGGCCCGGTTGGCGAGCTGCGGGCGGCCCTCGGTATTGACGTAGATGCCCGACTTCTCCGTGTAGGCCGCGCCAGGCAGGATGACGTCGGCCCGGTGGGCACCACGGTCGCCATGCGTTCCCTGGTAGACGACGAAGACGCCGTCCGGCACGTCGATCTCGTCCGCACCGAGCAGGAACAGGACATCGAGCGCCCCCGGCGCCAGCATGCCCGCCACGTCGAGGCCGTCGGCCTTCGGCGTGAAGCCGAGGTCAAGCGCACCGACGCGCGCCGCGGCCGTGTGCAGCACCGAGAAGCCGTTCCAGCCCTCGCCGACCGCGCCGACGGCCTTGGCGAGCTTCGCCGCCGTGGCGAGCACGGCCAGGCCGTCCTCGCGCGTCAGGGCCCCCTGCCCCACGATGATGAGGGGCCGCTCGGCCTTGCTCAGCACCTCGAAGAAGGCGCCCTTGCCGGCCGCCAGGTCCGCCAGCGTCTGCGGGCCGGCGCCGAGATAGGCGTAGTCATAGGTCAGGTCGACATTCTCGCCGATCACGCCGATGGGCGTGCGCATCTGGCGCCAGCCCTTGCGGATCCGGGCGTTGAGAACCGGCGCTTCCTTGCGCGGGTTGGTGCCGACGAGCAGCACCGCATCGGCATCCTCAATGCCGGCGATGGTGCTGTTGAAGACATAGGTCGCACGGCCAAGCGTCGGGTCGAGCCGCGTGCCATCCTGGCGGCAGTCCATGCTGGCGACGCCGAGGCTCTCCATCAGGAGCTTGAGGGCGAAGGTCTCCTCGACGGCGGCAAGGTCGCCGACGATGGCGCCGATGCGCTCGCTCTTCGTCGCCCCCACCTTGCTGGCGATGGTCGCGAAGGCCTCGTTCCAGCTCGCCGGGCGCAGACGGCCGTTCTCGCGCACGTAGGGGCGGTCGAGACGCTGGGTCCTGAGGCCGTCCCAGACGAAACGCGTCTTGTCCGAGATCCACTCCTCGTTGATGAACTCGTTGACGCGCGGCAGGAAGCGCATGACCTCGCGGCCGCGCGAGTCGACGCGGATGGCCGAGCCGAGGGCATCCATCACGTCGATGGATTCGGTCTTCACAAGCTCCCAGGGCCGGGCCTTGAAGGAGTAGGGCTTGGAGGTCAGCGCGCCCACGGGGCACAGGTCGATCACGTTGCCCTGAAGCTCCGAGCGCATGGCGTGCTCGAGATAGGTGGTGATCTCCATGTCCTCGCCGCGGCCGATGGCGCCGAGGTCCGGCACGCCGGCGACCTCGGTGGTGAAGCGGACGCAGCGGGTGCAGTGGATGCACCGGTTCATCGAGGTGCGGACCAGCGGGCCGATGTACTTGTCCTCGACGGCGCGCTTGTTCTCGGCGAAACGCGAGGAGTCGACGCCGTAGGCCATGGCCTGATCCTGCAGGTCACACTCGCCGCCCTGGTCGCAGATCGGGCAATCGAGCGGGTGGTTGATGAGCAGGAACTCCATCACCCCCTCGCGCGCCTTCTTGACGAGAGGCGTGCGGGTGTTGACCACCGGCGGCTCGCCGTTGGGGCCGGGCCTGAGGTCGCGCACCGACATGGCGCAGGAGGCGACGGGCTTCGGCGAGCCCTTCACCTCTACGAGGCACATGCGGCAGTTGCCGGCGATCGACAGGCGCTCGTGGAAGCAGAAGCGCGGCACCTCCGCGCCCGCCTCCTCGCAGGCCTGCAGGATGGTGAACTCCGCAGGCACCTCGATCTCGTTGCCGTCGACGATGAGCTTGGCCATCGCTACTTCGTCCTTTCCCGTCCGGCGGCGAGCCACCCGGACGTGATCAATCACTCAGCTGCCTGCAGAACCGCATCCGAATGCGGGTTGGCCGCATACTCGTCGATGCGCTTCTCGATCTCGTGGCGGAAATGGCGGATGAGGCCCTGCACCGGCCAGGCCGCCGCGTCGCCCAGCGCGCAAATGGTGTGGCCCTCGACCTGATGGGTCACATCGAGCAGCATGTCGATCTCGCGCTTGTGGGCCCGGCCTTCCGCCATGCGCGACAGCACGCGCCACATCCAGCCCGTGCCCTCGCGGCAGGGCGTGCACTGGCCGCAGCTCTCGTGCTTGTAGAAGTAGCTGAGCCGCGCGATCGCCCGCACGATGTCGGTGGACTTGTCCATGACGATGACTGCCGCCGTGCCGAGGCCGGACTTCAGGTTCCGCAGGGAATCGAAGTCCATCGGGCAGTCGATGATCTGCTCGGCCGGCACGCACGGCACGGAGGAGCCCCCGGGGATGACCGCGAGCAGGTTGTCCCAGCCGCCGCGGATGCCGCCGCAGTGCCGGTCGATGAGTTCGCGGAAGGTGATGCCCATCTCCTCTTCCACGTTGCACGGCTTGTTCACGTGGCCGGAGATGCAGAAGAGCTTCGTGCCCGCGTTGTTCGGCCGGCCGAGGCTGGCGAACCAGGAGGCGCCACGGCGCAGGATGGTACCGGCGACCGCGATCGACTCGACGTTGTTGACCGTCGTCGGGCAGCCGTAGAGGCCCATGTTGGCCGGGAACGGCGGCTTCAGCCGCGGCATGCCCTTCTTGCCCTCGAGGCTCTCGAGCAGCGCGGTCTCCTCGCCGCAGATGTAGGCGCCGGCACCATGGTGCACGTAGAGGTCGAAGGGATAGTCGTGAATGTTGTTCTTGCCGATGAGGCGCGCCTCGTAGGCCTCGTCCACCGCCCGCTGCAGCGCCTCACGCTCGGCGATGTACTCGCCGCGGATGTAGATGTAGGCCGCGTGCGCCCCCATGGCGAAGGATGCGATCAGGCACCCCTCGATGAGCAGGTGCGGATCATGGCGCATGATCTCGCGGTCCTTGCAGGTGCCCGGCTCGGACTCGTCGGCGTTGACGACGAGATAGTGCGGACGCCCGTCGGACTGCTTGGGCATGAACGACCACTTGAGGCCCGTGGGGAAACCGGCGCCGCCGCGCCCGCGCAGGCCCGACTTCTTCATCTCCTCGATGATCCAGTCGCGCCCCTGCTGCAGGAGGAACTTGGTGCCGTCCCACGCGCCGCGCTTTTTCGCGGCTTCGAGGCCGGGGCTGTGCAGCCCGTAGAGATTGGTGAAAATGCGGTCCTTGTCAGACAGCATGGCCGCTCACTCCTCCGGCTTCTCGCCGACGTCGCTCGCCGGGCGCCAGCCCGTGGCGAGCTTCTTGGCCTGCTCGATCCACTTGTCGCGCACCGCGCGCCCGCGGAAGGCGCCCAGATGCTGGTCAACCCACGCGAGATTCATCTCGTTCCAGGAGGCGATCTGATCGAAGTGGTAGATGCCGAGCTCGTTCAGCATGGCAGCGAGCTTCGGCCCGACGCCATAGATGAGCTTGAGGTCGTCCGGCCCCTCGTCGCGCGGCTTGGAAAGCAGCGCGGGCTTGTGCTCGTCGGNGACCACCGGGGCGGCATCATCCTTTGCCNCCTGGGCGATGGGCGCCTTGCCCTCGGCCACGCGCACCTCAGGACGATCCGAAGCCTTCTCCTCAGGGCGCGTCTCCTTCGGCTTGGCGGGCTCCGGCGTCTGGGCAGCAGACGGCGCGGCGGCGGCCGCCTCCGCCTCGGCGCGGGCCTTCTCGGCCGCCTCGGCCTCGAAGCGCTTGCGCCAGGCGCCGAGCTGCGAGCCATCGTAGAGCGACGGGTCGCTCAGCGTCGTGATTGCGCCTTCCGGCTCGGACGCGCGCCGGCCGTTCTGCGGACCGGGCTTCACCGGGCGTCCGGCTGCGAGATCGTCGAGGAGCTTCTCGAGCGTCTCGGGCGTCAGGTCCTCGTAGTAGTCGTTGTTGATCTGGGCCATCGGCGCGTTGCAGCACGCCCCGAGGCACTCGACCTCCATCCACGAGAACTTGCCGTCGGCCGTGACGTGCTTCTCCTCGCCGATCTTGCGCTTGAGCACTTCCTTGAGCTTTTCGGCGCCGCGCAGCATGCAGGGCGTCGTGCCGCAAAGCTGCACGAAATGCTTCCCGACCGGCTCGAGGTTGAACATCGTGTAGAACGTCGCGACCTCCAGCACCCGGATGTAGGGCATCTTGAGAAGGTCGGCGACGGCGCGGATCGCCGGCTCAGGCAGCCAGCCGCCGGACTGTTCCTGTGCCTTCCACAGCAGGGCGATCACCGCCGAGGCCTGCCGGCCTTCGGGGTATTTCGCGATCTGCTGCCCGGCCCAGATCGCGTTCTCCGCCGTGAAGGCGAAGCTGTCGGGCTGGAGTTCCTTGGGGGCGAGACGACGAACAGCCATCAGATCCGCCTGTCCTTGAGCTTCACATAGGTCAGGCGCGCCGGCGAGTAGCCGGTCACGCCGTGGAGATCGTCAATGTGGCGCACGGTCTCGACCCGCGCGCGGACGGCCTCGACGACGGAGGGGTCCGCCTCGTAGACGAACTCACGCCCGTTGCGCAGCCAGCGCACCGGCTCCGTCGGAATGTCGTCGAGCACCATGTCGACGGTGGGGTACGCCGGGCCACCGTGGGAATGGATGCGGTGGGCCGCGGTGTTGTCGTCGAAGACGAGATGCCGCAGGCCGCGCTTCTCCGCCTCGATGATCCGCCGCGCCTGGTCGATGTGATCGTCGAAGAAGGCGAGCGCGCGCGACAGGTCAATGCCACCGAAGTCGAAGCCGGACCAGTCGGCCTCGTAATAGATCGCCGACGGATCCCGATGCTGCAGGTTGGAGAAGACCGCATCGAAGCAGAAGATCCGCGCCTCGGGACAGGCCTTGCGCAGCACCCAGGTGGTGAGTCCCCGGAAGACGCCCGACTCGATGATCACATCCGGCTGCAGCACCCGTGCGACCACGAAGAGCTCAAGGGCGCCGTTGAAGCCGTTGCCACCGTGCTTCTGGCGCACCGGGCAGGACCTGATCTCGTCATAGAAGGAGCGCACCAGCCCTTCCATGTCCGCCGGCACCGGAAGCCCGGCGGCTTCCAGGTCGACGGCGATATGGTGGGCGGCGCCGCGCACGAGGCGGTCCACCTCGCGGCGCGACAGGGGCCGGTGCTCCCACTCCGGCACGGCCGGCAGAAGGTCGTAGCCGAGGCGCGTGAACAGCGGGCCCAGCACGCGCCGGCGCAGCGGCTCCAGCACCTTGCGGCGCGTCCGCTCCGAAGGCATCCAGCGGGGCGCGCAGGCCACCTCGCCCGTTCCCTCTATGGCCGGTGCCGAGACCATCAGCGATCGACCTCGCCGAACACGATGTCGAGCGAGCCGAGCACTGCCGAGACGTCGGCCAGCATGTGACCGCGGCACAGGAAGTCCATGGCCTGCAGGTGGGCGAATCCCGGAGCCCTGATCTTGCAGCGGTACGGCTTGTTGGTGCCGTCCGACACGAGATAGACGCCGAACTCGCCCTTGGGCGCCTCGACGGCGGCGTACACCTCGCCCGCGGGGACGTGGTAGCCCTCGGTATAGAGCTTGAAGTGGTGGATGAGCGCTTCCATCGAGCGCTTCATCTCGCTGCGCTTGGGCGGCACGATCTTGTGATCGGTGGCGGAAACCGGGCCCTGCCCCTCTGGCGAGCGCAGCTTCTCGAGGCACTGCTTCATGATGCGCACGGACTGGCGCATCTCCTCCATGCGGATGCAGTAGCGGTCGTAGCAGTCGCCGTTCTTGCCGACGGGGATGTCGAACTCCAGCTCNTCNTAGCATTCATAGGGCTGCGCCTTGCGCAGNTCCCATGCCGCGCCGGAGCCGCGCACCATGACGCCGGAGAAGCCCCACTTCCAGCACTCCTCCAGCGTCACAACGCCGATGTCGACATTGCGCTGCTTGAAGATTCGGTTGTCCGTCAGCAGCCCCTCCAGATCGTCGAGGACCTTGAGGAAGGGGTCGCAGAAGTCCCAAATGTCATCGAGGAGCTTGTTGGGCAGGTCCTGGTGCACGCCGCCCGGNCGGAAATAGGCCGCATGCATGCGCGCGCCCGAGGCCCGCTCGTAGAAGATCATCAGCTTCTCGCGTTCCTCGAAGCCCCAGAGCGGCGGCGTGAGCGCGCCGACGTCCATGGCCTGCGTGGTGACGTTGAGAAGGTGCGAGAGAAGGCGCCCGATCTCCGAATAGAGCACACGGATGAGCTGGCCACGCTTGGGCACCGTGATGCCGAGCAGCCGCTCGACGGCGAGCGCGTAGGCGTGCTCCTGGTTCATCGGCGCGACGTAGTCGAGCCGGTCGAAATAGGGCACCGCCTGCAGGTAGGTCTTGGCCTCGATCAGCTTCTCCGTGCCGCGGTGCAGCAGGCCGATGTGCGGGTCGACGCGCTCCACCACCTCGCCGTCGAGCTCGAGGACAAGGCGCAGAACGCCGTGCGCCGCCGGATGCTGCGGGCCGAAGTTGATCGAGAAATTGCGGATCTGATGTTCGCCCAAGGCGCCCTCTCCCGCTCAGTTGGCCTTGGCCTTCTCGTCGCCGGGCAGCACGNACTCGGTGCCCTCCCAAGGCGAGAGAAAGTCGAAGTTGCGGAATTCCTGGTTGAGCCGCACCGGCTCGTAGACCACCCGCTTTTCCTCGTCGTCGTAGCGCACCTCGACGAAGCCCGTGAGCGGGAAGTCCTTGCGCAGCGGATGCCCCTCGAAGCCGTAGTCGGTGAGGATGCGACGCAGGTCCGGATGGCCGGAGAACAGGATGCCATAGAGGTCGTAGGCCTCGCGCTCGTACCAGTTGGCAGCCGGAAAGACGCCGGTCGCCGACGGCACGGGCGTCGTCTCGTCCGTCTCCACCTTCACGCGGATGCGCACATTGTGGTGCGGCGACAGCAGGTGGTAGACGACGTCGAAGCGCTTCTCGCGCGCCGGATAGTCGACGCCACACAGGTCGATGAAGCAGACGAAGCGGCAGCGGGCGTCGTCGCGCAGGAAGGTCAGGACACGGACGATCTCGCCCGCCTCGGCGCGGATGGTCAGCTCGCCGAGGCCCACGTCCGCCGCCTTCGCCGCCCCCGGCAGCGAGGCGAGGATATGTTCACCGAGCTCAGTCAGGTTGACGCTCATCGCCTTCACCCCTCAGCGCTCGATGGTGCCGGTACGGCGGATCTTCTTCTGCAGAAGAAGGATGCCGTAGAGCAGCGCTTCCGCGGTGGGCGGGCAGCCAGGGACATAGATGTCCACCGGCACCACGCGGTCGCAGCCGCGCACAACCGAATAGGAATAGTGGTAGTAGCCGCCGCCGTTGGCGCAGGAACCCATGGAGATGACGTAGCGCGGCTCCGGCATCTGGTCATAGACCTTGCGCAGGGCCGGCGCCATCTTGTTGGTGAGCGTGCCGGCGACGATCATGACGTCCGACTGGCGCGGGCTGGCGCGCGGAGCGAAGCCGAAGCGCTCCACGTCGTAGCGCGGCATCGACAGCTGCATCATCTCCACGGCGCAGCAAGCCAGACCAAAGGTCATCCACATCAGCGAGCCGGTGCGGGCCCACTGGATGAGCTCGTCCGTCGAGGTGACGAGGAAGCCCTTGTCGGCCAGCTCGTCATTGAGGCCGAGGAAGAAGGAATCATCCGAGCCGACGGGCTTGCCGGTGCGCGGGTCGATGATGCCCCTGGCCGCCGGAGCGACGGCCGGGCCGTTCGCTTCGCCGATCAATCCCATTCGAGGGCTCCCTTTCTCCACTCGTAGATAAAGCCGACGGTCAGGACGCCGAGGAACAGCATCATGGACCAGAAGCCGAACCAGCCGAGATCGCCGAAGGCCACAGCCCACGGGAAGAGGAAGGCGACCTCGAGATCGAAGATGATGAAGAGGATGGCGACGAGATAGAATCGCACATCGAACTTCATGCGCGCGTCATCGAACGCGTTGAAGCCGCACTCGTAGGCCGACAGCTTCTCGGCGTCCGGCCGCGAATATGCCACGATGAACGGCGACACAAGCAGCGCCAGCCCGATCACCAGCGACACACCGATGAAGATGACGAGCGGCAGATAGTCGGCAAGAAGGCTCTGCATCCGGCACCCGCGTTGTCGTGGCCCGTCGCCGGGACGGCGGGCTCTTGAACGGATTTCTCGCTCAGCACGAAAGCGATCCGGCGAGAAGCGGCGAAAAACGTCCGCGATCAGCTACCTTGGACCGTTTCGCATGTGCGCGCGAGGCTTATCGCAGGCGATCGGCAGGCGCAAGTGCTGCGGTGCCGCATACCAGCCATGTTCCCGGTTTTCGAGCAGCGGGGCGCAACGCTCGCGCAACCGTTGTCCCCTGTGGTCCGCTCGATCCTCCCCAGCCGCCGGTGCGGATGGGACATTTCGGCACGGCGCCACCCTACAAGAGCCGCTCACCATGGCAAGAAGGCGGCGCGTTGGCATCTGGACGGTGGAAACAGGCATCCGGCATCACCGCCCTTTGCCCGCGAAATACCGGTCTGGCACCTTGCGGCCGTATTGCTGCGGACGGGATTTCTGCCCCCTCCAAAAAGCCCAGCTACTTCCTGAGCGACCGGATGGCGCTTCGACACGGCCTCTCAATGAAGTGATACGATGCAAGCGCAATCACCAGCGTGCCCACGATCACAGCGGGAAACAGCGCGAGGCCGTCAAGACCGGTATTCTTGCGGATCGCGTGGAGCACCAGCGGATGCAGGAGGTAGACCGAATACGAAATATCCCCCTGCAGGCTGAGAAGCCGCGCTCCGAGCACCTTTTGTGCGAGCGACGAATAGCACGCCGCGCGCAGACCGTGGTCGCCATCAGGAGCGAGGCCTGGCCGCTCCAGCTTCCCAGCCCTGTCCCGAACAGAGCGCGATAGTTTCCGGGGATCAGCAGGATAATCCCTGCCACCACNAGNGTCGCTCCGAAGACCGACGCCACTCCGTCATCTTCAGGCGGAGCNGCTCGATAAACCTCTGCGATCACCAGGCCGCTGAAGAAGAATGCCACATACCGCGGCAAATCGTTGCCCCATGGAAGCGGCTTATACATCGTCGCCACGACCGCCAGCCATAGCGCTGCTATGGACATCAAATAGGCCGCCCGACTTCTGCCCCGCACCAGCCAGAGAAGGACGAACAGACTATAGAATGTCACCTCGACGGGTATCGTCCAAAGGACACTTTGCCCACGAATAAAAAATACATGCTCCCATATGTTCTTTATAGTTACATTGTATACATGCACATATGGCATCAAAAAGGGAAATTTTTCGTTCACAACGAAGCTGAACAGCACCACCGCGAAGTACAACGGAAAAACGCGGGCAATGCGAGCAACCACGAAGTCTGCGATGGCCGGGCGTTCCGGAGGGACAGATGCATAGAGCAGCCCCATCAGGAAACCGCTCAACACGAAAAAGATCATAACGCCGGCCGCCCCAGCCCCAGAGAGGACGAGCAGCGGCTGCGGCAGCAAATTGTTGGTATGCGACAGCACAACCAGCCACGCGGCAATGCCGCGCAGCCCGTCCAATGCTGCGATGTGTGGTCGTGCCCCCTGCATCGGTCGCCAAGCTAGCGGAGTGATCTTNCGAACGCCAGTATCGATGCCAGCGAGGTTGCGCCTCTCACTAGTCGGTCGCTCAAATCAAGGCTGTCTCGCGGCGCGTCTCGACATCGCTNTTGCCAGCTCGGCGAGGCGGCGGTCCTCGCCAGCCGTCTCCACGAACTCCAAACGCCTNGTTACCCAGCCGATTCCCCAAAACGCCATGCAGGTCGGAAGATGCCGGGAGCCCGGNGAGGAAACGGCTCTGGGCACAAAAGCCCGAACCCGCCNGCCGNNTTCAGGCCGGCCCCGAACGGGGCAACTTCTCAAGGCTTGGAAATGCAAGGAGGAAAGTGGCGGGAGTGACGGGGCTCGAACCCGCGGCCTCCGGCGTGACAGGCCGGCGCTCTAACCAACTGAGCTACACCCCCGCGGCGAACGTGTCGTTCGCTGTGGTGGCGCTGACTTACGACCCGCCCCTTCTGCTGTCAAGCGCACTTGGCCTCGTCTGTGAAAAAAGCAGAGAAACAGCCGCTCGCGCCTGTGGACAGCGAAAAGGTGACGGCAAACGTGGAATGCATCTTCCGTCGCCGACGCCGACCGGGCGATTCACCGCCCTGGAATCGGCCCGACTCGCGGCAAATGCGCCCCCTCCCCGGCTCTCACGGCCGGAAACCAAGAACTGCGTCGTTTTCCGGACGCGAATCCGGCCGCTACGAAGGTGCGAAGGAGGGAAGCGAATCCCGATGCGGCGCAGATCAGCCCATCGGTACGGACATAGCGAAGCCCCGACCGCATTCCTGGGGGGCATGGATACGATCAGGGCTCGCAGCGGAGGTCACAAAGCACCGCATCGAGAATGTGGGGAGCCCTGGCGTCCCGTTCAATGGGCCGGAGCGAACGCCGGCAGATATATCATTCCGGCCCGGATGGCCGGCGACAACACCGGGCGGAAGGATCGGCTGGGAAATCGATTCCCGCACGGAATCCGGGCAGCCGGCGGCGGGACGGAAAGGTCGATACGGGAACCGGCGAGGGTCCTTGGGGCTGGTGAGGGGCTCAAACCGCCCACGCTCTCGGTCCCTGGAGGTGCTAGACACCTGAGGGCGCCACGCGGCGGGTGCATGTTCCCTGCCCACTACATTTCCCACCGATGCGGCTGCCGTTCAGGCCACCAGCCCAATGATTGATCGGGAGGAATTCTTGGTGGGCGGTGACGGGCTCGAACCGCCGACCCTCTCGGTGTAAACGAGATGCTCTACCGACTGAGCTAACCGCCCATCATTCTGGAAGTGTTTAGGGGCGAGCCGGGCCTCTCGCAAGGGCCCTGGCTCCGTCCGCGAACGGACGACGAAACGGCCTCGTGCGGTCGGCTCGCCCCCGCAACATCACTTGCCGTTGACCGCGTCCTTGAGAGCGGCGCCGGCCTTGAACTTGGGCGCCTTGGACGCCGGCACGGGGATCGTCTCGCCCGTACGCGGATTGCGCGCCGTACCGGCCGCACGATCGGCGACCGCAAAGGTGCCGAACCCGACCAGCTTCACTTCATCGCCCTTCTTGAGGGCTTCCGTGATGGCGTCAATCGCCGCGTCGATCGCCTCGCTGGCCTGGGTCTTCGTGAGGCCCGCCTTCTCGGCGACGGCCGAGACGAGTTCACCTTTGTTCATGCTGTCCTCCTTGCATTCGCGCCATCACAGCTGCGAACCGAAAGCGCGCCATCCGACGCGGACACGTCCGCCCGCAGCAGCAGCGGCACGCCAAACCCCGATGCCGCAGAATCCCAATAAATGCAACGCTTACAGCCCGCAAAACCACAAAAAAGCACCCTTCGGACGCCGTGAAGGTGCCTCGGACCGATCCGGAAGGCCCGCGGCCGGCTTTTTCAAGCCCAGCAAGCGAATCAGGGCCCTTTGCGAAAAAGGCGGGACCGATGGTCCCGCCTCTTCCATCTCATGCGCGAGAAGCGTGATCAGTGTGCCACGAGGCCGGCGCCGTCCTCTTCGCCAGAGGCGACGGTACTCTTGCTGGACACTGGCTCCTCTTCCCAGACAATCGGCTCGGGCTGGCGCACCAGCGCGTGAGCGAGCACCTGCTCCATCCGCGACACGGGCACGATCTCGAGGCCGTTCTTCACCGAGGCCGGAATTTCCGCCAGATCCTTGGCGTTGTCCTCGGGGATCAGCACCTTCTTGATGCCACCGCGCAGGGCGGCAAGGAGCTTCTCCTTGAGGCCGCCGATCGGCAGCACCCGACCGCGCAGCGTGACCTCGCCCGTCATGGCGACGTCGCGACGCACCGGAATGCCCGTAAGCGTCGAGACGATGGCGGTTGCCATGGCGATGCCGGCGGACGGGCCATCCTTCGGGGTCGCCCCCTCGGGAACATGCACGTGGATGTCACGCTTCTCGAACAGCGGTGGCTCGATGCCGAAGTCGACCGCACGCGAGCGGACGTAGGACGCCGCCGCCGAGATCGATTCCTTCATCACGTCCCGCAGGTTGCCGGTGACGGTCATCTTGCCCTTGCCGGGCATCATGATGCCTTCGATCGTCAGCAGCTCGCCGCCAACCTCTGTCCAGGCGAGGCCCGTGACGGTGCCGACCTGGTCCTCCGCCTCGATCTCGCCGTACCGGTACTTCGGCACGCCGAGATAGTCGGCGATGTTGTCGGCGGTGACGGTGATCTTCTTCTTCTTGGTGAGGATGATCTCCTTCACCGCCTTGCGGATGAGGTTGGCGATCTCGCGCTCGAGGTTGCGCACCCCCGCCTCGCGCGTGTAGCGGCGGATGAGGGTGAGCAGACCCGCGTCGTCGATCTCCCATTCCTTCGGCTGCAGGCCATGCTTGGCGATGGCGTTGGGAATGAGATGCCGGCGGGCGATCTCGGCCTTCTCCTCTTCCGTGTAGCCGGCGATGCGGATCACCTCCATACGGTCGAGCAGGGCCGGCGGGATGTTGAGCGTGTTCGCCGTCGTCACGAACATCACGTTCGACAGGTCGTAGTCGACCTCGAGGTAATGGTCGTTGAACGTGGAGTTCTGCTCAGGATCCAGCACCTCCAGCAGGGCCGAGGCCGGGTCGCCGCGGAAGTCCATACCCAACTTGTCGATCTCGTCGAGCAGGATAAGCGGGTTGGTCGTCTTGGCCTTCCGCATCGACTGGATGATCTTGCCGGGCAGCGAGCCGATGTAGGTGCGCCGGTGGCCGCGGATCTCCGCCTCGTCACGCACGCCGCCGAGCGACATGCGCACGAACTCGCGCCCCGTCGCCTTGGCGATGGACTTGCCGAGCGAGGTCTTGCCGACGCCGGGCGGGCCGACGAGACACAGGATCGGGCCCGTCAGCTTGTTGGCGCGCTGCTGGACGGCCAGATACTCGATGATGCGCTCCTTGACCTTGTCGAGGCCGAAGTGATCGGCATCGAGGATCTCCTGCGCCAGGTTGAGATCCTTCTTGACGCGCGAGCGCTTGCCCCACGGGATGCCGAGCAGCCAGTCAAGGTAGTTGCGCACCACCGTCGCCTCGGCCGACATGGGAGACATCTGGCGCAGCTTCTTGAGCTCGCTCTGCGCCTTTTCGCGCGCCTCCTTCGTCAGCTTTGTCTTCTCGATGCGCTCTTCCAGTTCGGCGATCTCGTCGCGCCCGTCCTCGTCGCCGAGCTCCTTCTGGATCGCCTTCATCTGCTCGTTGAGGTAGTACTCGCGCTGCGTCTTCTCCATCTGGCGCTTGACGCGCGTGCGGATGCGCTTTTCCACCTGCAGGACGGAGATCTCGCTCTCCATCAGGCCGAGAACCTTCTCGAGCCTGTCGGACACGGAGGTCGTCTCGAGGATCGACTGCTTGTCGGCGATCTTCACCGCAAGATGCGACGCAACCGTGTCGGCGAGCTTCGACGGATCGTCGATCTGCGTCACCGCAGAGACGACCTCGGGCGAAACCTTCTTGTTCAGCTTGACGTAATTCTCGAACTCCGAGACCACGGAGCGCGCGAGCGCCTCCGTCTCCACCGGATTGCCGGCGGATTCGGCGAGTACCTCCGCCTCGGCCTCGTAATAGTCGTCGCTACGCGTGTACTGACGCACCTTGGCACGGCCGGCCCCCTCGACGAGCACCTTCACGGTGCCGTCGGGCAGCTTGAGAAGCTGCAGGACACTGGCCACAGTGCCGACCTGGTAGATTGCATCCGTCGCCGGATCGTCATCCGAAGCGTTGATCTGCGTCGCGAGCAGGATGTGCCCGTCGTTCTTGACCACTTCCTCGAGGGCGCGGATCGACTTCTCCCGGCCGACAAAGAGCGGCACGATCATGTGCGGAAAGACGACGATGTCGCGCAGTGGCAAGACCGGGTAGACGGCAACAGTGCCCGGAATGGCCGGCTGACGGGGCTTGGAGTTCGTCATAGCCCTCAGTTCCTTTCCATTGCGCCCACCCCCGCCCCTATGGGCCGACAGTGGACGGATTGTCGGGAGCGCTCACCGCCGCTGCGGCTGCCCCGACACACCTTGCCGGCACCTCTTCCAAGAGCATGCCGGCAGCTGGTGTTGGCAATAAGGTGGCGTGCCGCATCGCAGGTTTCAAGAAACGAAGCGGGGTGATATCCCGAAAGGGGCATCGTCCCCGCTCCAAACGCCCGGCGAGAAAACGTCTGTCACGCACTGGCGCTCGTTTCGGCCTGTCGATCCGCATAGATGAACAGCGGCTTGGCCTTNCCCTCGACCACCTCGGGGCTGATGACAACCTGCTCGACGCCCTCGAGGCTCGGCAGGTCGTACATCGTGTCGAGCAGGATGCTCTCCATGATCGACCGCAGGCCGCGGGCGCCCGTCTTGCGCTCGATGGCCTTCCGGGCAATGAGCTGGAGCGCCTCGTCCGAGAAGGTGAGCTCGACGTTCTCCATGTCGAAAAGCCGCTGGTACTGCTTCACCAGCGCATTCTTCGGCTCCGTGAGGATCCGCACCAGCGCCGTCTCGTCGAGGTCCTCGAGCGTCGCGATGACCGGCAGGCGGCCGACGAACTCGGGGATGAGACCGAACTTCAGCAGATCCTCAGGCTCGACCTCACGGAAGATCTCGCCCGTCCGGCGATCGTCCGGGGCCTGCACGTTGGCGCTGAAGCCGATCGACGTGCCCTTGCCGCGGGCACTGATGATGCGCTCGAGGCCGGCGAAGGCGCCGCCGCAGATGAAGAGGATGTTGGTGGTGTCGACCTGCAGAAACTCCTGCTGCGGGTGCTTGCGCCCGCCCTGAGGAGGCACCGAGGCGATGGTGCCTTCCATGATCTTCAGAAGCGCCTGCTGCACACCCTCGCCCGACACGTCGCGCGTGATCGACGGATTGTCGGACTTGCGGGAGATCTTGTCGATCTCGTCGATGTAGACGATGCCGCGCTGGGCGCGCTCGACATTGTAGTCGGAGGCCTGCAGCAGCTTGAGGATGATGTTCTCGACATCCTCGCCCACGTAGCCGGCCTCGGTCAGCGTGGTGGCGTCGGCCATCGTGAAGGGCACATCGAGGATACGCGCCAAGGTCTGGGCGAGCAGCGTCTTGCCGGAGCCCGTGGGGCCGACAAGCAGGATGTTCGACTTTGCCAGCTCGACGTCGTTGTGCTTCGAGGCGTGCGCCAGGCGCTTGTAGTGGTTGTGCACCGCGACGGAAAGCACCTTCTTGGCGTGGTCCTGGCCGATCACGTAGTCGTCCAGCACCTTGCTGATCTCCTTCGGCGTCGGCACGCCGTCGCGGGATTTCACCAGCGAGGACTTCGACTCCTCGCGGATGATGTCCATGCACAGTTCCACACACTCGTCGCAGATGAACACGGTCGGTCCAGCGATGAGCTTGCGGACCTCGTGCTGGCTCTTGCCGCAAAATGAGCAGTAGAGCGTGCTCTTGGCGTCGCCACCGCTGGTCTTGCTCATGGTCCGTCTCCGCTCGATCCGCCCGTGTCGCACCACGCGATACGAGCGTCATCACATCTTCATATAGGCGTTGATCTAAGAAAGGGTAATCCGCGATCTCCGCCCGGCGCCACCGCGCCGATTCATTCGACGACGGCTACCATGCAATCATGGTGCCGCAAGCCGATCAACAGAAATGGGACGGCACGCCGTCACCGACGTCCGTCCCCCCGCCCTGTTCCGGGGATACGGTCTCAGGCTGCGACCTCCGGTCGCGACGTCAGCACCTGGTCGATGATGCCGAAGTCGCGGGCCGCGTCGGCAGTCATGAAGAAGTCNCGCTCGAGAGCCTGCTCGATGGAGGCGAGATCCTTGCCCGTGTGCTTCACGTAGATCTCGTTGAGGCGACGCTTCAGCGCCTCGATCTCGCGCGCGTGGATGAGGATGTCCGTCGCCTGGCCCTGGAAGCCGCCTGACGGCTGGTGCACCATGATGCGGGCGTTCGGCAGCGCGAAACGCTGCCCGGGCTCGCCGGCGGCCAGCAGCAGCGAGCCCATCGAGGCCGCCTGGCCGATGCACAGCGTCGAAACGGGACAGCGGATGAACTGCATTGTGTCGTAGATGGACAGCCCCGACGTCACCACTCCGCCCGGCGAGTTGATGTAGAAGGAGATCTCCTTCTTCGGGTTCTCCGCTTCGAGGAACAGGAGCTGCGCCACGATGAGCGAGGCCGAGTAGTCCTCCACCGGCCCGGTGAGGAAAATGATTCGCTCGCGCAGGAGGCGGGAGTAGATATCGAATGCACGCTCGCCGCGGTTGGACTGCTCCACCACCATGGGCACGAGCGTGTTGTTGTAGACCTCTAACGGATCTCGCATCGTCGTCCTCGTCGGTTCCGATTGCCCGCGGTCGTGAACCGACCCTGCGGGCGATCCTGCTGCGAATCGCCCGCAGGATAGCCTGTTACGCCTTCTTCTTGGACTTCGAGGCCTTCTTGGCCTTCTTGCCNTCGTCCGCGCCAGCCTCGCCGTCCTCGTCATCCGAGAACAGAACCNCGCGCGACACCGTCTTTTCCGTCACCTTGACCTGGCCGAGGAGGTGGTCGACCACCTTCTCCTCGAAGATCGGGGCCCGGATCTCGGCAAGCGCCTGCGGGTTCTTGCGGTAGTAGTCCCACACGGCCTTTTCCTGGCCGGGGAACTGGCGGGCGCGCTCGATGAC
>JGI25329J36429_1000504_pt1 | contig 24850 bp, 18 predicted proteins | sample HigsolmetaAR204D_FD_36429 | JGI IMG/M metagenome (IMG submission 36429)
CTGGCACTGGCACTTGCCCTCGGCCTCGCCGCCGCTGCCTCTGCCCGGGCCGACGCCGCAGGATCGTTGAGCCTGTACACGCCGTATCCTGCCATCACGGTGACGCCGGGTGAGTCAATCCAGTACAGCATCGATGTGATCAACAACGGAAGCGCCATCGAAAGCGCGGAGCTTGAGGTGGAACACCTGCCGGCCAAGTGGGAAGCGGAAATCACCGCCGACGGGTGGAGCGTACAGACGATCTCCGTCAAGCCCAATGATTCCCGCTCCGTCACCCTGCAGGTGGACGTCCCGCTCGACGTGAACAAGGGGACCTATCGCTTCGAGCTGAGCGCCAAAGGGAAAGCGGTCCTGCCGCTCACCGTCAACGTCTCGCANCAGGGCTCGTTCAAGACGGAACTGATAAGCGAGCAGCCAAACATGGAGGGACCCGCCGACTCGCAATTTCAATACAGCGCCACCCTGCGCAACCGGACTGCGCAAAAGCAGCTCTACTCCCTGACCGCGCAAGCACCGGAAGGATGGGACGTGCAGTTTAAGGCGGACGGAAAAGCAGTCACGTCCGTGCAGGTGGACGCGAACGGCTCAAAGGACATCGTCGTCGAAATCCGTCCGCCGAAAAAAGTGAAATCGGGATCGTACAAATTTCCGGTGAAGGCGGCCACCTCCTCCACTTNTGCCCAGATGGAGCTGGAAGCAGTGATTACCGGCACATATGGCCTGGAGGTCGGCACTCCGACCGGCTTGCTGAGCACAGACGTGACCGCCGGCGGCACGCGGACGCTCCAGCTGCAGGTGAGCAACACCGGGACGGCCGATCTGCGCAACGTGGAACTCTCCGCGAGCACGCCCGTCAACTGGGAGGTGACCTTTGAACCGAAGCGAATCGACAAACTGGCAGCGGGACAAAAGGCGGACGTGACCGCCACGATCAAGGCAGACAGCAAGGCAATCGCCGGTGACTACGTCGTCGATGTCAGCGCCACCGCGCCGGAGGCCGCTGCGGATGCGGAGTTTCGCGTCGCTGTCGAAACCTCGGTGCTGTGGGGCTGGTTGGGCGTTTTGGTCATTCTCGCCGTCGCGGGTGGTGTCGTCTACCTGTTCCGCACCTACGGGAGGCGGTAACACATGGCGGAAGACGTCATCACGCTGTCTGCCCTGACGAAAGAGTACGGCAGTTTCAAAGCGGTGGACAACTTGACCCTGACCATCCGCCGCGGCGAAATCTTCGGCCTGCTGGGACCAAACGGCGCGGGAAAATCGACGACGATCCTGATGATGCTGGGATTGACGGAACCCACGTCGGGCATCGTCCGGGTGGCGGGCCACGACCCGACGCGCGATCCGCTGGCCGTCAAGCGAAAAGTGGGGTACCTGCCGGACGACGTGGGCTTCTACGACGACATGAGCGGGCTGGAAAACCTGCTCTTCACGGCGCGNCTGAACGGCATACCCGATGAGACGGGAAGAGAACGGGCGCTCCGGCTGCTGGAGCGCGTCGGCTTGAGCGAACACGGCCACAAACGGGCGGGAACGTTTTCCCGNGGGATGCGGCAGCGGCTGGGGCTGGCCGACGTCTTGATGAAACAGCCCGAAGTGATCATCCTCGACGAGCCGACGCTGGGGCTTGACCCGGAGGGCGTCCGCGACTTTCTCCAGTTGATCCAGCGGCTGAGCAGAGACGAGGGAATTACCGTCCTGCTCTCCTCCCACCATCTGCACCAGGTGCAGCAAATCTGCGACCGCGTCGGGCTGTTCGTGGCGGGCAGACTGCTGGCGGAAGGCACCCTGGCCCAGCTGTCAGCCCAACTGTTTGCCGATGAGCCGATCTTGATCGAAGTCGATGTGCGGCCGGTCAGCGACGAACTGGTCGATCGGTTGGTCAGTCTGGAACCGGTGAGCCGCGTCGAACGCAGGGATGACGGGAGTCTGCTCCTCTCCTGCCGGACCGACGCTGCTCCCGAGATCGCCCGGCTGGCTGTCCAATCCGGAGCTTCTCTGCACCGCCTGAACACAAAAGCGTACGGGCTGGACGAGATCTATCACCGCTATTTTGAAGGGGGGGATGTCCGTGTTTGACCGGTTTGTTCGTCCCCGCGCGGAATCTCTCCACCCGTTTTGGGTGATGGTGCAAAAGGAAATGGCCGACCACCTGCGCAGCTGGCGTTTTGTTATCCTGGTGTCGATCCTGGTCCTGACCTGCATCGGATCGCTGTACACCGCCCTGTCGACGATCCGGGAGGCGGTGCCCAAACAGGACGGCGGATCATCCTTTCTGTTCTTGAAGCTGTTNACGATCTCAGACGGCACGCTGCCGCCGTTTATTACCTTTGTCAGCTTTCTCGGCCCGCTGCTGGGGATCGGGATGGGCTTTGACGCGATCAGTTCGGAGCGAAACAAGGGCACGCTGAGCCGGCTGTTGTCCCAACCGCTGCACCGTGACACCGTCATCAACGCCAAATTTGTCGCAGCGCTCATCGTCATCACCGTCCTGCTGTTTGCTCTGGGATTCCTCGTCATGGGGCTGGGACTGATCGCCATCGGCATTCCGCCTACACCGGAGGAATTGGCCCGCATGGTCTTTTTCCTGGCGCTGAGCGTGCTGTACGTGGCCTTTTGGCTGAGCGTGAGCATCCTGTTTTCCACCCGCTTTCGCCAGGCGGCCACGTCCGCGCTGGCCGGCATTGCCGTCTGGCTGTTCTTCAGNGTCTTTTTTCCGCTGCTGGTCAACCTGACGGCCAGTGCCACGGCACCGGCTGTGCAGACGCCGGAGAACGTGCTGTCCCATCAGCAGTTCATTTTATACCTCTCCCGCTTGTCGCCGAGCCAGTTGTTCAGCGAGGCCACCACGACGATGCTGACGCCATCCGTCCGCAGCCTGGGGCCGCTGACGATGGAACAGATATACGGCGCGATTCCCAGTCCGCTGCCGTTTGGGCAAAGCCTGCTGCTGGTCTGGCCGCAGGTGACGGGACTGCTTGCGGCTGCCGCCGTGTGTTTTGCCGCGTCCTACGTGTTNTTCATGCGGCAGGAGATTCGCAGCCGCAANTGACAGATANGAAGCCCTTGCTGCTCCCGACGGGCCATGCAAGGGCTTCGTCATTTTTTCATCTTCAGCAATCCCAGACTTTCCAGCTGCAAATGCACGTCCACATGGACTCGCATGGTGGGCCACGCTGCTTTCCATGTTTCCTCTGTGTACGGCTGAGAAAAGGGGCCCAGGGTGCGTTCTCCGATCCGCAGCGGGTCAATCCTCAACTGCTGCAGCTTTTTTACAAGAAGGGCGGCCTTCTGTTCCAGAACCGCTTCCAACTCCCTCGTCAACTGCTGCGCTGCTTCCGGTTGGTTCAGGTCCCGCTCGCCCTGGTATTCTTCCACCCTNCCNGTTCCTTCGATGTAAATCTTCACATCGCCTGTAGGTTGTACCGTCACCTTTGTTTCCGTGTGCAGCGACCCCAGCGTAACTCTTTGTTCCGGCAGGGACAGCAACTTTTGAAATCGCGTCGGTCGGTTGAGAATTTGGAACAGGGGATCGTCAAGTGTCGTGATTTCGCCCACCATTTTGCCGTCGTGAAACAGCGCCGTTCCTTTATAGATCAAATCGGTTCCGTTCGTGGTGAACAGCGGNATCTTCGGATCTGCATAAGGGGAAAAATACGCTTCCATAAAACGGTGCAGATTGGTCACCGTGATTTCCCCCTGCTGCTCATAGTGAGCCAGCATCTTGTACAGATAAAATTCGATCATTTCCTGCTGTTTTACTACCTGCTTGTTCAAGTACGCGAGAAAATCTCCTTCCACGACGATCAGATACAGGCGGTCGGAGATTTCGGGATCAATCATCATGGTGTTGACAATGGGCAGGATGTCTTCCCGGGCGAGACTTTTGGAAATAAAGAGCATGCGCAGCTGCCCGCTTTTCATCTCGCGGTAGTACTTCTGGTTCAGTTGGATTCGTCCTTCCTTCATCAGCCTGACGTTTGCCGTGATCACCCGTTTCTTTTCCTCGACCAGAGGCGGGATCAAGGTTGCCTGCTCCAGGTGTTTGTCCGCTCCCCGGCCGACATACAGCAGGATTGTCGGCGAGATTTCCTCAATGATGTTGTTTTTCACCGACCATGAGCCGCAGCCGGACAGCATCAGCAGCATCGTGACGAATATCAGGCTGTTACTGCGCTTTTTCACTTTTTCGCCTCCTTGATTGCACGGCATGCAGCACAAGAAACAGGGCGGGAGTCAATGCAAAGGATGCACCGCCGACAACCATCTGCAGTTGTTCCCACATGCGTCTTTGGGTTTCCGATGTCCACAGCCAGTGATCGACAATCAGCAGATACCCCACCACCGCCAATGACACCATGAAAAACCCTCTTGCATGCGGCGGCTTGTGGATTTGCTTCAGCAGAATGCGAAGGGCTCCGTATACGTAAAGCATCAGCAGCGCGATCACCAGGACAATGGGGGCCATGTATGCAGGCACCACGATCATATCAACGCGTTCAAAAAAAGGAAGTTGGATGTAACGCACCAGTTGNACCAGCGCAATATCAATGGATTTCAGATAGGAAGAACCGAAAAACAGCAGCGAAACGAAAAAGAAATACACGTATTCGAAGAGTGACGCAACGTTCCCTGTCAGGATGTATTTGGTCAGCCGCTTCCCCCCCGTCCACGGCCCCAACACAACGAAATATTCCGGCCCGGCTAACGCCGCCCATACGAACANCAGAGATTCGAACCAGTGGGAGGGCCACTGCAGCGGGATGATCGGATACAGATGGGTATAGTTCGCTTCCTGGGGCANCAAATAATACCCGTACAGGACGAGAATCCAGGCGGACATCAGAAAGGCGATCACGCCAAAACGAAGCACCGTCAACATCCCGTGTTTCGCCAAATAATATCCGGCGAACATCATCAAGACGANGAATGTCCCGGTATTGACGGAGGGAAACAGGATCTGGTGCACGATGCTTACATACCCTATCACGACAATTATCAATTTCAACAGCATGATGACCAGGCAGGGGACCATCAACAAGCGCATCCACACGCTCCCCATAAACGGCTGCCATCCTTCCGTTTCATGCTGCTGGTAACTGACTTCCAGGCCCTTTCCGATTACCCACATGTTGAGAAGAGCCAAACATCCTGCAAGCAAAATGATCCAGACCATATACGGTTGAACCAGCACGTTCGGCAGGATCAGCATGAAGTAGCCGACTTGCATCCTGTTCACCAAAACAGCCCACATCCATGGCTGAAGCGGCTTGTCATGGTCAAACAACGAACTGCTCTTCATCGGATCTCCTTTTTCATTCTCGATTTCGCCACCGGTCGCAGGTGCTCAGGCCGCTGTTTCATCAACTTCAACGGCAGCCGAACGATCGTATCCTTCCAATCTCNCCAATACATTGGGGTAAGGGGAGCAAAATACGGCTGCTTCAAGGACGTGAGCCCGGTTAAATGGATAAGCACCAACACCATTCCGAAAATGATTCCCCACATCCCCAGCCAGGCGGCAAGGATCAGCAGGGCGAACTGGATCAATTTGCTGGAATTCGTCATCAGGTAATTCGGCACCAGAAACGACGCGATGGCGGAGACGGCAATGTGGATGATCAAAATATTGCTCGCGACATTCGCTTCGACGGCAGCCTGACCGACGACAATTCCCCCGACAATCCCGAGCGTCTGGCCGGACTTGGTGGGCATCCGCAAGCTGGCCTCCTTCAGAATCTCGAGGGTGAGCAGCATGAACATGGCCTCCCAAATCGGAGTAAAGGGAATCTCGCTCCTCGACTCCATAAGCAGGTACAGCAATTCCAGCGGCATCGAATAGTAATGGTGCGTGGTCAGCGCCACATACACCGGTGTCAGGACGATGGCAAACAAAAAGGCAAAGAAACGAAGGGACCGCAAGAAGCTGCTGACCATCCAGCGGTGGATGTAATCTTCGGGAGACTGAAACAGATCAAAAAACGTAACGGGGGCAATCAGCGCGAACGGCGTATTGGCGACCAGCCAGACAATTTTTCCGCTGGCCAGTGCGGCGGCTACCGCGTCCGGTCTGTCCGTCTGCTGAAACTGCGGAAAAACGCTNCCCATGTGATCCTCCAAAAACGCACTGACATGCGACGAATCAAAAAATACATCGAAATCAATGTTGGATGTCTTTTCAAATGCGAGCCGGATGTTTTCCGGATTGGCAATTCCCTCGATGTATAGCAGCGCGACGTTTGTTTTGCTCAACGTTCCCAGGGTAAACAAACAGTACTTCAGTTCCGGCACGGGCAAACGCCTGCGGATCATGGTCAGATTGTGATCCAACTGCTCGCTCAGGCTGTCCTTTGGTCCGTAGACGATGGCTTCCTGCTCCGAGCTTTCAATGGAACGGCTGATGGTGCTGGGAATATGCACGGCAAATACCCGTCCTTCGCCAAACACGATAACGGCGCCCTGCAGGGCTTGTTCAATCGCCTTTTCCAGATTGGGAACCGGCTTGACCTGATCGGAAATGATGGCGCGGCTAGCGCAGTTGTAATCCCCGTGTACCAACGGGAGCAGAATCCCCTCTCGCAACTGGTCCGCATCGATCAGGGAGCGAATATAAAACAGCGTGACTGTCTGGGCATTTACCTGCAAATCTTTCACACAGGCATCATGAACGTGACAGAACCGTTTCTGCAGCTCTTCAACCGTCAGGGACGAATCGGTCGGGGGCTGTTCGTCCCCGTGTGCAGGTTCGTCTTTGGCATGAAACGCCGAAAACATGGCAGGGAACAGCCTTCGAAGAATGTTCATGTGACACACCGCCTTTTCGTGCACCCTAAATAGGGAGTATTTCCTACGAGGGTGACAGGCATACAAACGGATGGGGGCACTTCCGGTTCATCCCATACGAAAAAAACCTGTATCGCCGTGAAAGCAATACAGGTTTCCTTTCCCTATCTGCACCTTGTTACTGCTGCTCTTCCNCCGCAGTCTCCTGCGCGATCAACCCGGCAAACAGCGCGTGCACAAACTGCTCAGGGTCAAACGGCTGCAGGTCGTCCACCTTTTCCCCGAGGCCGACGTATTTGACGGGGATGTTCAGCTCGTTGCGGATGGCGATGACAATCCCGCCTTTGGCCGTCCCGTCCAGCTTGGTCAACACAATGCCCGTCACACCGGCCGCCTGGCCGAACGTCTTGGCCTGGGAGAGCGCGTTTTGCCCCGTCGTCGCGTCCAGCACGAGCAGCACTTCATGCGGAGCGCCCGGCAGTTCCCGCTGCACGACGCGGTGCACCTTGCTCAGCTCTTCCATCAGGTTCACCTTGTTTTGCAGGCGTCCCGCGGTATCGCACAAAAGCACGTCCACGCCGCGCGATTTGGCCGCCTGTACGGCGTCGTAGATGACCGCTGCGGGGTCTGCTCCCTGCTGGTGCTTGATCACATCCACGCCGACGCGTTCGCCCCACACCTCGAGTTGTTCGATCGCAGCCGCCCGGAACGTGTCCCCNGCCGCCAGCAGCACCTTTTTCCCCTGCTGTTTGAACATGTGCGCCATCTTGCCGATCGTGGTCGTCTTGCCCACGCCGTTGACGCCGACGAACAGAATGACGTTCAGCCGCCCGTCCTGCACGTTCAGGCCGGCATCCTGGCCCTGGTCGTTTTTCAGCAGGGCGACCAGCTTTTCCGACAGAATCGGCTGCAGATCCATGGCGTTCTCGATTTTTTGCTTGCGCACTTCGTCGCGCAGTTCGTCAATCAGCTCCATCACGGTGTTGACGCCGACATCGGCCGTGATCAGGATCTCTTCCAGCTCGTCAAAGAAATCGTCGTCGATTTTCTTGTACCGGCGAACCAGGTCTTCCACCTTTTCCACCAGCAGGTCCCTGGTTTTGGCCAGGCCTTCGGTAAATTTTTGCGTAACTGCCTCCGACTTTTGCACGATGGCGTCACGCAGGCGTTTGAAAAAACTCATGGTCATCTCCCTTTACGAAGCGGATTCGATAAATGTTTTGGTATCTTCCAGCTTGACCGAGACGATTTTGGACACGCCGCCTTCCTGCATCGTCACCCCGTACAGCACATCGGCGCTCTCCATCGTCCCCTTGCGGTGGGTGACGCAGATGAACTGCGTCTGGCTGCTGAACTGGTGCATGTACTCGGCAAACCGGTTGACGTTGGCTTCGTCCAGCGCCGCCTCCACCTCGTCCAGCACGCAAAACGGCACCGGCTTGACCCGAAGAATGGCAAACAGGAGAGCCATCGCGGTCAGCGCCCGTTCACCGCCGGACAGAAGCGCCAGGTTTTGCAGCTTTTTGCCGGGCGGCTGTGCGACAATGTCAATCCCTGTCTCCAGCAGATTGTCCGGATTGGACAGCATCAGGTCGGCGCGGCCTCCGCCGAACAGCTGTACAAACACATCACGGAACTGTTCCCGGATGGCGTCAAACGTCTCTTTGAAACGGCGGGACATCTCGGTGTCCATCTCTTCGATCACTTGATAGAGCATCGTCTTNGCCTCGTTCAGATCGGCCTCCTGCGCGCTCAGGAACTGATGGCGCTCACTGAGCCGCTCGTACTCTTCGATGGCGCCCAGGTTGACCGTCCCCAGCGCGGCAATCTCTTTTTTCAGGCGGTTGACAATCTGCTGCTCCTCCGCCATGTCGCCGCGGGGCGGGTACTTTTGTCTGGCCAGGTCGTAGCTGATTTCGTATTCTTCGGAGAGTTTGTTCAGGAGATGATCCAGTTCCACTTCGAAGCGGTTGGCCTTCACCTCTTCCTGATGCAGTCCTTCCTCGAGCGCCTTCACCTGCTTGCGGATTTCCCTGACCTCTTGCTCCACCTGCTCCTGCTGATGGTAGAGNGTGGCTCTCTCGCTGCGCCGCTCCTGGATCAGCCCTGCGACGCGCTCCTTGTCCTGCCGCAGTTCGGCGATCTTTTGCTCCANTTCGCCGCTGGAGGACTCGTTGGTCCGCTCCAGCTCGTCCAGCGAAGCCAGCGTTTGGTTCAATTCCTCCCACTCCCGCAGAAGCGACGCGCGCTGTTCCGCGAGCCGCTCCAAGTGCTCCACGCGGGACTGGTGTTCCTGCTTCACCTGAGCGTTCAGCACCTTCAGGCTGGTGATCTTCTGNTTCATCTCTTCCTTGGATTCGAGCTGTTCCTGCCGCTTTGCTTCGGCTGCGGTAATCTGTTCGGACAGCTGCTTTTCTTCTTTTTCCATGACGGCCAAGGCCGCCTCCAGTTCTGCCAGTTTCCGTCCCGCTTCCTCCATCTCGCGGCGGTAGCTGGCCACGTCCTGGTCGACGAGCATGGCCCGTTCCGCCAGCGAGCGGCCTTCCGCTTCCGTTTGCTGCAACAGCCCCTTTACTTCCTGTTCCTTCAGCCGCAGCGATTCACCCTGTGTGCGAAGCCGCTCCTGCTCCTGCTCGATCCGCTTGAGTTCTTCGGCCAGTTGTTCCATACGCGTAGTATGCCCGGCAATGGCCTCTTCGATCTCGGCCATCTGCGCCTCCAGCTCTTCCGCCTGACGGCTGCGGCCCAGCAGATTGGTCGTATTCTTTTTCAGCGCGCCCCCGGTCATGGAACCGCCGGCGTTGACGATGTCCCCTTCCAGCGTGACGACGCGGCAGCGGTAGTTCAGCGCCCGCGCCACGCGGTTGGCCTGCTCCAATGTTTCTGTAACAATCACATTGCCCAACAGGGATTCGACAATGGGACGGTACGTCTCCTGAAACGAGACCAGTTCGCTGGCGATGCCGACNACGCCGTCCTGTCTGCTCAACAGCCGTTTTTCGTCCGCCTGCAGGCTGCGCGGCCGAATCACGTCAAGCGGCAGGAAGGTAGCCCGTCCTGCATTGTGCTGTTTCAGGTAGGCGATGGCCGCCCGGCCGGCCGCTTCGTCCTCGACGACCACGTTCTGCAGGGCGCCGCCCAACGCCACCTCTACGGCAGTCTCGTACTTTTCCGGCACCGTGACCAGTTCGGCGACGGCTCCGTGAATCCCTGCGAAGCCGCGCTCGCGAGCCTTGAGGATTTCCTTGACCCCTTGCTGGAAACCGGCAAATTCCGCCTGCATCTCCCGCAGCAGGTCGCGCCGCGATTTGGCCGCTTCCCGCTTCTGCTCCCACTGACGCAGTTCCCGGCGGGACGCCTCCAGACGGGCTTGTCCCTCGCGGATCTGCTCGATCGTTTCCTTGTAACGCGTCAGTGTCTCCTGAATCGACNGGTCAATCTCCTGAAGCTGTACGTTCAGCTCGGCCAGCTTGGTCTGGCGGGCCGCCTCTTCCTGATTGAGCCGCTCTTTTTCCAGCTCCAGCCGCTCCGCCCGGGCCTGGCTGGTCTGGCTCAACTGCTGCTGGTGGCGGATTTCGTTGCGCAGATTGGCCATCTCATTCAGTTTTTCAAAGTAGTCTCCTTTCAATCGCTCGACGTCGTCGCTGAGCGACTGGAGCATGGCGGCAAACTGGTCTTCCGCCTCCTTCAGCGACGCCTGGGCATCATCCATGCGCTGCTTGGTTTCCTCGACCAGCTGCTCTCCTTCCGCCAGCTCGGCCTCGACGGCATGCCGCTTTTCCGTGATGCGGTGCATCTGTTCCATCGTCTGCTGCCGGTTGGCGGCCAGGTTGCGCAGCCGTTCCTTGAGCACTTCCCGCTGACCTTCCACTTTCTCCGTCTCTTCGCTCACGGACAGCAGCACTTGCTGCAATTCCTCGATGGATTGGTCGATTTGGCTGACGTGAAAGCGGGCCTGCTCCAGGTCGGCTTCCCGCTTCGAGGCCTGGGTCGTCTGTAAGGCCAACTGCTCTTGAAGCTCCTGCACGCGGCGGCTTGCTTCCTCCCATTTGGCGTGCGCCGCCTCGATCTGCTGGACGTAGAGCGCCACCTCGTGTTCCATCAGCGTCTGGCGCAGTTCGTTGTATTTNCGCGCAGTGTCNGCCTGTTCCTTCAGCGGACCGATCTGTTCGTTGATTTCGCTGACGATGTCGTGAATCCGCACGAGGTTTTGTTCCGTCTCGTCCAGCTTCTTCTCCGCTTCCCGCTTGCGGGTCTTGTACTTGACGATGCCGGCCGCTTCCTCAAAAATGCCGCGGCGATCCTCTGCCTTGGTGCTTAAGATCTCCTCGATTTTTCCCTGTCCGATGATGGAGTAGGCCTCTTTGCCGAGACCCGTGTCCATGAACAGCTCCATGATGTCCTTGAGCCGGCAGGCCCGGTTGTTTATGTAGTATTCACTCTCACCGGAACGGTAGACCCGGCGGGTGACAGAGACTTCCGTATATTCGACGTCGAGAGAACGGTCGGTATTGTCCAGCGTCAACGTCACTTCTGCGAAGTTGAGCGGCTTGCGCGTATCGCTTCCGGCAAAGATGATGTCTTCCATCTTTGCCCCGCGCAGCGATTTGGCGCTCTGTTCGCCAAGCACCCAGCGGATCGAGTCGGAGACGTTGCTCTTGCCGCTTCCGTTCGGCCCGACGACAGCCGTCACTCCGGGCACGAATTCCAACTCGGTCCGGTCGGCAAACGATTTGAACCCAACCAGTTCCAGGCGTTTCAAATACATACTGATGGTCCTCCTTAAAAACCCGTCCGGCGCATGCGATCACACACCCGCTGCGTCCGGCGCTGCCGCCTGCCGAGCGGGCCCGTGTCGCCGCCGGGCGGGGGCCCTGAAAGAAAGCCCCTGCTGGGAAACAGGAGCAAGTCATCTGCATAAAACCCAATGTGAGATTAGTGTACCATAGAATAACAGCCGAACGAAGACCTTTCCCCACCAGGCACATAGACAAACCCGATGCTGCCGGTTTTTTGGCGGACGGAAAAAAACAGTCTTCGCCTAGCGCATGGTTCTCGTCGTCCGTTTTCCCTGGCACCGCTTGTCCCGCCTGCGGAACAGAAGCATGTCAATGGCCAAAAGACGATCGCGAAGCAGGCAGCGTTTTTAAGGCTTGCCTGCAACTGTAATAGTTTATCACAGAACGGCCGTTTGTCGAGAACAAAGAAGCTCCTCTCCNGCATCCCGCCGAAGAAGAGCCTGTTTCGTTCACCTGTATGCCTTTGTGGTCAAAACCGCTGCGCAAACAGCCGGCGTTCCCAGTCGCTTACGTGCCGGGTGTATTTCTCCCATTCCNTACGCTTTATCTTGATATACTCTTCCCAGATCTCGCGGCCGATCGCCTGGGCCAATATGGTGTCCTGGCTCAGGCTGTCCACCGCCTCTTCCAGCGTCCGCGGCAGGCGGGCAATCCCCCGTTCCTGCATCTGCGCCTCAGTGAGCCAGCTGACGTCATCGCTCGCCGGCTCGCCGGGATGAATGCGGTTGTGAATGCCGTCGAGACCGGCGGCCACGAGACAGGCTGACAGCAGGTATGGATTGCAGGTGCCGTCTCCCCCGCGGAATTCAAACCGGCGAGTACGCCGCTTCTCCGGGATGCGCACCAGGACGGAGCGATTGCCTGCGCCGTAGCAGATGTGGGCCGGCGCCCACGTGCCCGGCCGCATCCGCTTGTACGAATTGATGCTCGGCGCTCCGATGGCGATCAGGGAGCGGCCGTGTTTGAGCAGGCCGCCGATAAAATGGTACGCCTTTTCCGACAAATCCAGTCCACGCGGGTCAGTGTTGTCGGCGAACAGGTTCTCTCCCGCGTCGTTGTACAGGCTGATGTGCACGTGCAGGCCACTGCCGGCCAGGTGCTCGAACGGCTTGGGCATCAGTGTGCCGATCAGTCCCTTGTCGCGCGCGATCTGCTTGAACACCTGCTTGAACGTCACCTGGTCATCCGTCGCCTGTAAAGCATGCGTGTAGCGCAGGTTGACTTCCAGTTGACCCGGTCCGTATTCGCTGGAAATCTGTTCAGTCCTCACGCCCATCGCCTCCAGCGCGTGGACGAACGATTGCACGAAATCCTCCTGGATATCGACGCCGTCAGGAGAAAAACAGTGGCTGTCGTCGGCGGGGACGAGCCGGCCGTTTTCCTCTCGTAACAGGTAGGCCTCCTGCTCGTAAGCCATGTACATCCTGCCGCCCATGACCGACTCCACTTCCTTCAGCAGCCGCTTCAGCGCATGGCGGGGACAGCCCGGCCAGGGGTCGCCGTTTTCGTCCACCAGGTCGCAAAGCATGCGGGCGGTTTTTCTGCGGTAGGGCAGGATGACAAAGGTAGCTGGATCCGGAACGGCGAAGAAATCACCGTCCCCGGCCCCGTACATCGGGTTGGGAATGTACTCGTCGAAGCTGTCGAAACTCATGATGGCCGTGCTGAAGTTGATGCCTCTCTCCATCGCATCCCGCAAATTGTCCGGGCGAATCGTTCTGCCTCGGATCAACCCGGCGTAGTCCAGAAACTCCACGCGAATGAATTCAATCTCCTGTTCCTTTACAATCTTCATGACATCGTCTGCTGTGTACATCATGCGTCTCTCCTTTCCTGTAAGGTGCTGCATGCGAAACGGCTTACAATTCCAGCGTCGTTGACTTGTCCTTGAACACGCGGCTGCGGATGAAGAGGTACACTGCCCCCAGCGCCAGCCAGGCGATTCCCGCCTTGATCGCCAGCGGATCCATGGAGGTCAGCACGTAGGCGATTACGCTCATACCGATCAGTGGACAGAGCAAATGAGCGACAACCTGCCGGGATTTTTGGCGAATGGTGAAATGGANAATGACGGACAGATGGAGCACCACAAAACTGGTGAGCGCCCCGAAGTTGACCAGATTGGTGAGCAGCGGCATGTGGTCTTGAAAGCCGAGACTGACGATCAGCGACACCACCGCGACNAGCACGGTGCTCACGTAGGGCGTTTGGTACCGGGGATGGACCTTGGCCAAAACAGCGGGAAGTTTGCGGTCGCGCCCCATCGAAAACAGAATGCGGGATATGGCCGCCTGCGCCACCAGCGCCGCAGAGATGCCCCACGACAAAACAGTGGCGAGGATGGACACCGTCTTCAGCCACACTCCTCCGGCGGCACCGGCGATTTCGTAGAAAGCCGTATCGAGACTGTCAAACTGCATGCCTCGCCCCAGATCGCTCGCCACCCAGGTCTGCGCGATAAACAGAAAACCGACGGTGAAGAGTGCTGTCACGCTTGCCCGCCCGACCGCCTTGCTGCCCCCTTTGACCTCTTCGGAGAGCGTGGATATCGCGTCAAACCCGAGAAAGGAGAGAACTGCGATGGAGACTGCACTCATCACCAGATTCAGGTCAAAATGTTCCGCGTCATAGATCGGCTTGACGGTAAAACCGCCGCTCCCCAGCAGCGCAGTGACGCCGGCGATTAAAAACAACACCAGCACGGCGAACAGGATGATCAGCATGATCTTGTTGGCTCTCGCCGTGAACTCCACGCCGCGCACGTTGATGACCGTGTTGACGGCGAGAAACAGCACGATCCAGACCCAGGCGGGAATCGTCGGAACCAGGGAAGTCAGCGCGTTGGCGCTCACCACGTAACAGAGGGAAGGGATGAGGATGTAGTCCAGCAGGATTGCCCAGCCGGAAAAGAAGCCCACGGTTTCGTGGATGCCGCGCTGCGCGTACGCGTAGACCGAACCAGCGACGGGAAACGCCTCAGACATGCGCGCATAGCTCAACGCCGTAAAAATCATCCCGGCCATGCCGATCAGGTATGCCAGCGCCACCATCCCTTTCGAGGCATCGGCAACGTAGCCGTACACGCCGAATGGCGCAATCGGCACCATGAAGATCAAGCCGTACACGAGCAGATCCCAAAAGCTGAGCGCTCTTTTCAACTCCTGCTTGTAACCGAATTGCTCAATCATGCTAGCCCACCTCACCAGGCAATCTCGTACACCTCGGTAAAATTGCGGTACAGCACCCCTTCGGCAATGTGCAGGGCCACNTCGGCATCCATGTAGTCACGCGCAATCCACCCTTCCAGCACGCGCGTGAAGCACTCCTTGAACAAGTGCACGCCCAGCCAATTCATCTCCGGCAGGGTAAACGCGTCNGAACCGTACATCACCTTGGAAAACGGCGCAAATTCAAAGACGTGCGAGAGAATCCGCTCCACCCCGTGGCCGATAAACGGATTCTGCAGGGAAATGTCCAGATAGACACGGGGCAGTACACTGGCGATAAAGGCNGCCTCCTCCACCCACGGATAACCGCCGTGGACAAGGTGCACCTTTGTGTCGATGTACTTCTTGTCGCGCAGAAGATTCATAAGCCTGGCGGGGTTCGCCTTGGTCAGCACGACCTCGCCGTCGCCCACGCCGGTATGGATATGCATCGCCTTGTCGGCNGCCGTACATTCTTCCAGGGCGACGTGCAGACAGTAATCGCGCAACGCCTTTACGGTCGCCCGCGGATCAGAGCAGAATGCCGCGTACTCCTCCGCTGCCGCCCGCTCGTCCATCGGGCCGATCTCCAGACCGCTGCGGTAGGCGATGATCGTTTTCAAACCGAGAATGCGCTCCCCTTTCAACGCCTCGCGCAGATCGGCCCGATACCGCTCGGCAAACGAACCAAACTCCCTGCACTCCTCCCGCAGCCTGACCATGACCGGCTCGATGCGGTACACTTCCCAATACGGCACGCCCGTCATGTCGGCGTATGCCTCCTCGGACAGGCGCGGCTGCGGATAGCCGAAATCCAGCAGCAGTCCGGCGATGTTGGCGTCACGGAACAAGGCCCGGGTATACTCCCGCGGATCGCTCGCCAGCCGATTGCGACAGGCCACCACCTCTTCCAGCACCGGATCACAGCCGTAATACGCTGCCAAGCGCTGAATGGTGATCTGCGTGTACATGTTGGTTCCGGGAACGGGCTGCTTGGGGTGGCCGCGTTCCACGGTTTGGAACATGCCGGGAACAACGGATAAGGACAGCTTGCGAACAAATTCTGCAGGCGACAGCGGGGATGCCTGCTGCAGATACGGGTGGCAGTGGACGTCCACCGCCTTGATGGGACGCAGATCCAGTGTCATCATGATCCTCCTTTCAGGGGCTGTCACACGTTACGGGAAGCAATCTGCATGCCAGCTGCTCCTTCGGCATTTAGGCGTTTTTGCAAGGGAGTAAAGCGACAAAAAAAGAGCGCCGAAAAAAATTTTGCGCAAAATATTTTTGAATCTATTGAATATTTGGATAAACGATCCTATAGTGAAGCTATAGTGAAGTCAGGAATGCTGCTGTTTTGAAACGGCGTTTCCGGCAAAACGACAAACATTTTGCGCCAGAGGGGGGCTTTTTTCACCATGACTGTGATTGCGCTCAACGACGTGTGGAACGCCTGCTTTGAGTGCATGGTGATCGTCGATGAGGAAGGCAGCGTGCTGGACCTCAACCGTTCGGCCATGCGCTTGTTTTCGCTCGGCCCCGGGGATTTCGCCGGTGTCTCCCTCTGCGAATTGCTGGGTGACAGGTCATTTGGCCGGTATCTCAAGGCGGACAAGGAAACGACCGGCATCTCCGTCTGCATCGGCACCCAGGAGTTGATTGCCAACGTGGTCCCGCTCTATCGCGACCTGGAGCAGACGCGATATGTGATCATCCTTAAGAACATGACTCAGCAGCAGCAGTTGAAATACCAGCTGCAAGCCATGAACGAAGTCAAGCTCCTGTACGACGCCGTGCTGGACGAACTGGAGGAAGGGGTCTNTGTGGTCAACACGGAGGGGCGGGTCCTCTTTTACAACCGGAAGATGGGGGAGATCGACCTTCGCGAGCCGGCGTCAGTCAGGGGCAGGCGCATGTTTGACGTGTGGCCCGCGCTCGACGAGCAGTCCAACCCGCTATTGGTGGCGATGAAACTGTCCAAAACGCTGCACCATCGGGAGACGCACTTTACCCCGAACGGCCGGGCAGTGACCACGCTCTCCCGCACCACTCCCCTGTTTGTGGGCGAGCAGAAACGGGGCGCGATTCAGGTCTTGCGGGACATCACGGAGCAAAAGCAGCTGGCCGAATCCATCCAACAGCTCCGCAAGGCGGACGAGACGAAGCCCGCCTCCCCCCGGCCGCTCCCCAGGCAGAACCAGACGCGTTTCCGTTTCACGGACATCGTCTACGTCAGCCGCGAGATGGGACACATTGTAGAACAGGCGAGACGGGCGGCACGCTCTTCTTCCTCCGTGCTGATCATCGGCGAGACGGGCACGGGAAAGGAGTTATTTGCACAGAGCATTCACAACGAAAGTCCGCGGCGATCGGCACCGTTTATCGCGCAAAACTGCGCGGCCCTGCCGGAAGGTTTGCTGGAAGGTCTGCTCTTTGGGACCGCTCCGGGCAGTTTTACGGGGGCGGTGGACAGGCCGGGCCTGTTTGAGCAGGCCAACGGCGGCACGCTGCTGCTGGACGAACTGAATGCGATGAGCCCCAATCTGCAGGCAAAGCTTTTGCGCGTCTTGCAGGAGAAAAAATGTCAAAGGCTGGGATCGGCCAAGGTCGTGGACGTGGATGTGCGGATTATCGCCACGATCAATGAAGATCCGCTGGAGGCCATCCGGCATGGGCGGCTTCGTGAAGATTTGTTTTACCGTCTGAGCGTGGTCAACCTGTACATCCCGCCGCTGCGCAAGCGAAGGGAGGACATTCCGGCCCTGATCGACGCGTTTCTGGCCAAGCATGGCAGAGCGCTTGACGTGAAGGTGACCGGCATCGATCCGGACGTTTACAGCCACCTGNTGGCGTTCGCCTGGCCGGGCAATGTCCGCCAGTTGGAGCACGTGATCGAGGGCTGCCTCAATCTCATGTACGACGACGGCCCGATCCGGTTCGAACACCTGCCGTACGCGTTTCGCGAGATGATCATCCGGCAGCTCCCTGACGCTTTTCCGGATGCGCCGCAGGCAGTTACCGCGCCGATTCGCCTCTCCGGCAGTCTGGAGCAACAAGTCGCTCGGCTGGAGCAGGAGCTGATCCGCCAGGCCCTGCGCGAAACCAACGGAAACATCACCAAGGCGGGGGAGCGGCTGGGAATTTCCCGCCAACATCTCAACTACAAGCTAAAAAAGTACGGCATGACCAAAAAGCAAGCCTAACAAAAAAACCCGTTTTCCCTCATGGGGAGAACGGGTTTTCTCACGAATCAGCGGGCGATCTACTTCGCTCCCAGTTTGATCAACGCCCGGGCAGCCGCCTGCTGTTCCGCCTCTTTTTTGGATCGCCCGCTGCCCATGCCGAGCGGACGGTTGTTCAGGAGCACTTCGGACACAAACTCCCGGTTGTGCGCCGGCCCCTTTTCCTCCACGATGCGGTACTGAATTTCCCCCAGGTTATCCTGCTGGACGAACTCCTGAAGCTGACTCTTGAAGTCGGTGACCTGGGCAAACTCGCCCTTGTCCACTCGCGGATAGACGTACTTTTCCATGAAGTGAAAGACTGCGTCCAGTCCCTGATCAAGGTAAAGCGCGCCAATAAACGCCTCAAACACGTCCGCCAGNAGNGCGGGCCGCTGCCGGCCGCCTGTCAGTTCTTCCCCTTTTCCCAGCAGAACGAGATCGCCAAAGTTTAGCAGTTCGGCAAATTTGACCAATGACGGCTCGCAGACAATCGCTGCCCGCAGTTTCGTCATTTCTCCTTCGCTCATTTTGGGGAAGGTCTTGTAGAGAAATTGCGAAACGGTCAGTTCCAGGACGGCATCGCCGAGAAACTCCAGCCGCTCGTTGTCCTGGATGCGCTTGCCGCGCTGCTCATTGACATAGGAAGAATGGGTGAAGGCTTGCCGCAATACGTTCTCGTCGCGAAATCGAATACCGATGGTTTCTTGCAGCTCCGAGAAGTTCATGACGCTCACCACCATTCTTGAAGACTTCCTGCGCTTCTTTCCGGCAGGAACCATTTATGCCTCAAACCGCTTCAAGACGATCGTGGCATTGTGACCGCCAAACCCAAACGAGTTGGACATGGCTACCTTCACGTCCGCCTTGCGCGCTTGATTGGGTACGTAGTCGAGGTCGCACTCAGGATCGGGGTTNTCCAGGTTGATCGTCGGCGGGAGAATCTGATCGCGCAGCGCCAACGCCGACGCAATCGCTTCCACACCTCCGGTCGCCCCGAGCATGTGACCGGTCATCGACTTGGTCGAGCTGACCGCCAGCTTGTAGGCATGGTCGCCAAACACGCTCTTGATCGCCTGCGTTTCGGAAATGTCACCTTGATCCGTAGAGGTGCCGTGTGCATTAATATAATCCACATCCGTCGGTTCAATACCGGCGTCACGCAGCGCGTTTCTCATGCAGCGGGCCTGCCCCTCCGGTGACGGGGCGGTGATGTGGTAGGCGTCCGCACTCATGCCGTAGCCGATCACTTCCGCCAAAATGGTTGCTCCCCGCTTTTTCGCGTGCTCCAGCTCTTCGAGAATGAGCACGCCCGCTCCTTCGCCCATGACGAACCCGTCGCGGTCGATGTCAAACGGACGGCTCGCCTTTTCCGGCTCGTCGTTGCGGGTGGACATCGCTTTGGCGGAACAGAAACCGGCAAACGCCATCGGCCGGATCGTCGCTTCCGCACCGCCGGTGATCATCGCGTCGGCGTGACCGTGCTGGATCAGCCGGAAGGCATCTCCGATTGCGTTCGTCCCCGTCGCGCACGCGGTAATTGCGCTGGACGTCGGCCCTTTTGCTCCGTACTGGATGGAGACGGCTCCGGATGCCATGTTGGCGATCATCATCGGGATAAAAAACGGGCTGACACGGCGCGGTCCCTTTTCCAACAGCACCAGGTGCTGCTCTTCCCAGGTAGTCAGACCGCCGATACCTGATCCGATGTATACACCCACGCGTTCCGCATTCTCAGCCGTAATCTCCAACTTGGCGTCTTCCATCGCCATTTTGGTGGCAGCCAACGCAAACTGAACGAATCGGTCTGTACGTCGGATTTCCCTCTTGTCCAGGTACGCCTCGGGATTGAAATCCTTTACTTCCCCCGCAATCTGCGTAGGGTAGTCGGAGGCGTCAAATGCCGTGATGCGCCCGATTCCCGATTTTCCTTCCAGCAAGCTGTTCCAGAAGGTCTTCGCGTCATTACCCACGGGGGAGATGACGCCGACACCGGTAATCACCACTCGTCGTTTCATTACGATCACCTCTATGTGTAAGTCAGCTCTCCGCTTCCTTGTTCTTCGCCTGGTTACGGTTGGAAAGCTCTGCGGCAAAATCGAGCCGGGTGTGTGAAGGGAGAAGTCCCGCGTGACACGGGACTTCCACTGAACAGACTACTTGTGAGATTCTATGTAAGCTACAACCTCACCAACAGTAGTGATTTTTTCAGCGTCTTCGTCAGAGATTTCCATATCGAACTCGTCTTCCAGTTCCATTACGAGTTCCACTACATCCAGGGAGTCGGCACCCAAGTCATCTTTGAAAGAAGCTTCCAAAGTCACCTTGGATTCCTCTACACCCAGACGATCGACGATGATTTTCTTCACACGTTCCAACGTGTCTGCCATTTTGCTTCACCCCCTCTCCCCGTATTATAGTGGATGAGCCTGCAAAACACCAGTTGAGTCAGGCTCTTGCTGCTTATACGCGTGCGCCTTACATGTACATGCCGCCGTCGACGTGCAGGGTTTGGCCGGTCATGTAGTTGGCCGCGTCCGAGGCGAGGAACAGAACCACCCCGGCGATGTCGTCCGCCTGGCCGAGTCGGCCCAACGGAATCTGGCCCAGCATGGACGCCTTGACGTCCTCGGGCAGGTTCGCAGTCATGTCCGTGTCGATAAAACCGGGGGCGACCGCGTTTACGGTAATGCCGCGGGATGCCAGCTCACGCGCGGCCGTCTTCGTCAATCCGATTACGCCGGCCTTGGCTGCCACGTAGTTGGCTTGGCCGGGATTGCCCAGCACGCCGACGACAGAAGTGATATTGATNATCTTGCCGGAACGCTGTTTCATCATGGGACGGGTGGCCGCTTTCAGGCAGTTGAAGACGCCTTTCAGGTTGGTGGAGATCACCTCGTCCCACTCTTCCTCTTTCATCCGCATCAGCAGATTGTCGCGCGTGATGCCAGCGTTGTTGACGAGAATGTCAATCGTACCGAAGCGCTCCAGCGCCTCTTTGAACATCTCGTTTACTTCTTCGGCATTGGCCACGTTGGCACGAATCATGATCGCCTCGCGCCCCAGTTCCTTTACCTTGGCCACTGTTTCCGCAGCCGCCGCCTCACTGCCGGCGTAGTTGACCACGACGTTGGCTCCCGCTTCCGCCAGCCGCAGTGCAATCGCGCGGCCGATTCCGCGGGAAGCGCCGGTGACCAGCGCGGTTTTGCCTGCTAGCATAATACCCCTCCGTTCAACAGTTCATGTAACGATTCCATATCCTGAACGGAAACGATCGTCGTCCCCGTCGGCGCAATCTTTTTGATCAGGCCAGCCAGCACTTTGCCCGGGCCGATCTCCACAAAGGTGGTAACGCCCTGTTCCGCCATCCAGCGGACGGAATCCTCCCACAGTACCGGAGCGGCCACCTGCTTCACGAGGTTGTCGACAATTGCCGCCGCTGCCGTNNCCGGACGGGCCGATACNTTTGCCACCACCGGCACCCGAGCGTCTTTCACGTCAATGTTGGCCAGCACGCCCTTAAGCCGCTCCGCCGCTGGCTGCATCAGACTGGAGTGGAACGGGCCGCTGACGTTGAGCGGCAGAACGCGTTTGGCGCCGGCCGCTTTCGCCTGCTCACCGGCCAGCCGCACACCCTCCGCCGTACCGGAGATCACGATCTGTCCGGGGCCGTTCATATTGGCGGGCTGGACGGGGTGACCTGATGCAGTCACCGTTTCGCAGACGTCCTGCAGGGCCTGCCGGTCCATGCCGAGCACGGCTGCCATCGCTCCCTGACCGGCTGGCACAGCCTCCTCCATGAATTGACCGCGGGCGCGGACCACTTTCACTGCGTCGGCGAATGCCATCGACTCGGCGGCCACCAGCGCCGAATACTCGCCCAGGCTGTGTCCGGCCACGTAATCGGGCGCCACGTCCGGTCGTTGCTCGCGAAGCGCGGCCAGAACCGCGACGCTGGTCGTCANGATTGCCGGCTGCGTGTTGACCGTCAGCCGCAGCTCTTCTTCCGGTCCTTCAAAGCAGAGCGACGACAGCGAAAAGCCGAGCGCTTCGTCTGCACGTTCAAACACTTCGCGGGCAGCTGCGGACTGTTCGGCAAGCGACCGACCCATTCCGACGAACTGGGACCCCTGTCCCGGGAAGACAAAAGCCACTTTGCTCATTGCACGATTTCCTCCTTTAAGCCGGTGTGGTGGACCACTTCAACAGGGCTGCACCCCATGTCAGTCCTCCGCCGAAGCCGACGAGGACGACGTTGTCGCCTTCTTTCAGGCGCCCCTCTGCCACCGCTTCGTCCAGCGCGACGGGAATGGACGCGGACGACATGTTGCCGTAGCGGTCCAGGTTGATCGCCACTTTGTCCTCCGACAAGCCGAAGCGCTGGATGGCTGCGTCGATAATCCGTTTGTTGGCCTGGTGGGGAACCAGCAGGTCGATCGCTTCTTTCGGTGTCCCCGACTTCTCCAGCACCGCTTCCGTCGCCGAATTCATGACGCGGACGGCGAATTTGAACACTTCACTGCCGGTCATCGAGATGTAGTGCAGGTTTTTTTCCACCGATTCGCTGGAGGCCGGAATCCGCGACCCGCCCGCAGGCATACACAGGAGCGGTCCGCCGGAACCGTCAGCGCCCAGCTCAAACGCCTGGAATCCGAAGCCCTCGCCCACCGGTCCGAGCAGGGCCGCACCGGCACCGTCGCCAAACAGAACGCAGGTGTTGCGGTCCTTGTAGTTTGTGATTTTGGACAGGGTTTCCACCCCGACGACGAGNACGTAGCGGTACAGTCCGTTGGCAATGAACTGGCTGCCCGTGGCGATCCCGTAAAGGAACCCGGTGCAGGCCGCCGAAACGTCCAGCGCGGCTGCGCGGGAAGCGCCCAGTTTCTCCTGCAGGATGCAGGCCGTCGACGGGAACATCATGTCGGGTGTAACGGTGGCTACGATGATCATGTCCAGCTCTTCCGGACTGATCCCAGCTTTCGCCAGCGCATTTTTGGCTGCTTCGTACGCCAGATCGGAGGACGCCTGATCCGGTGCGCTGATGCGGCGCTCGCGAATCCCGGTGCGAGTGACGATCCACTCATCAGANGTTTCCACCATTTTTTCCAGATCAAAATTGGTCANCACTCTCTCCGGCGTGTAGGAACCTGTCGCCAAAATCCCTACGGGGCGCAATTCCTTCATTGGTTTCACTCGCTTTCTCCCGATTGGTTTTTCTGTAGTGCGTCCTGGATAAAACCGTTCACATCCTCAGCNACAAAACGGACAGCACTGGCTATCGCGTTTTTGATCGCACGCTCGTCAGACGATCCGTGCGCCTTGATCACNGGCCGGCGCAGTCCCAGCAGCGGAGCGCCGCCGTATTCGGCGTAATCCATCCGCTGCTTGAAGCGGACCAGGCTCGGTTTCAACATGGCCGCACCTACTTTATTAATCAGGCTGGAAGTAAATTCCTGCTTGAGCAAGGAAAAGATGGTAGAAGCGGTGCCTTCCATCGCTTTCAACAGCACATTGCCGACAAAGCCGTCGCAAACCAACACATCGCATGCTCCCTGCATCACGTCGCGCGCCTCCACGTTGCCGACGAAGTGCAGGTCGGTCCGCGCNAGCAGCGGAAAGACGGCCTTGGTCAGTTCGTTTCCTTTGCCCTCTTCTGTTCCGACGTTCAAGAGACCGACCGTCGGACGTTCGAAGCCGAGCACTTTTTCCGCGTACAGGCTGCCCATCACGGCGTACTGGAAGAGATGATGGGGCTTGGCGTCCATGTTGGCTCCCACGTCAAGCGTCAGNGTTGCCCTCCCCTTGATATTGGGGATGAATGCCGCCAGCGCCGGCCGCTCGATTCCTTCCATACGTCCGGCGTACAACAGGCCGGCCGTCATCAACGCTCCCGTATTGCCCGCCGAAATGGCAGCGTCCACTTTTCCTTCCCGGGCCAGTTCGACGGCCACCACGAGCGACGCCCCTTTTTTGCGCCGGACAGCCCGTACTGGTTCGTCGTCAGGTTCAATGACTTCCNACGCCGGGTGGATTTCCAATCCNGCAGGAAGCTCTCCCGGAAGTTCGCGCCGGATCGCCTGCTCGTCGCCGACCAGCACGATCTCAAGTGACGAATTCTCCCTGACCGCCTGCAAAGCGCCCAGCACCGTGCTGCGCGGCGCGTTGTCGCCTCCCATCGCATCCAATGCAATTCGCAACCGTGACTCCTCCTTAATGCTCTCATCCATTTCGCTTTGCGACATCGGACATGCCGACGACGCGGAACGTAGCGGTAAAGACCAGTTCTCCCTGCACCTTGGTCTCCACCCGCACTTTGCATTCGTCNCCGTTTCGGCTGCGCACAACGGCCTTAGCCACCAGCTTTTCCCCCAGCCGTACCGGACGGATAAAGCGGATGCGGGCAGAAGCGGTCAGCGCCACGTCGGCGTCGATGACCGCCACCGCCAGCGAGTTGGCCTGGGCGAATATGTAGTGTCCACGGGCGATTTGCGTCCGTGCAAAAACGTGTTCTTCTTTGATTTCCAACACGGAGATGGCCTGAACGTCGAGCTGCAAGTCGACAATCTCCCCGATCACTTCGTCAATCCCCAGTGATTTGACCGGGTCCAGGCTTCTTTCCGCCACCGACTTGATTCGCTCCCGCAGTTCCGGGATGCCCAGCTCCAAACGGTCCAACCGTATTGTTTGTATGCTGACTTGAAACAACTCTGCCAGATCCTCGTCAGTGGCGAAGGGATTTTCCTGAAGCGTCTGCACCAAACGAGTCTGGCGGTCTTTTTTTGGCAAGCGGGCGATGGGTAACACCCCCTCGGCATCCGTATTCAATCGCATAACTTGCGAG
>JGI25329J36429_1000510_pt1 | contig 24651 bp, 26 predicted proteins | sample HigsolmetaAR204D_FD_36429 | JGI IMG/M metagenome (IMG submission 36429)
AAACGACCCTGCTTTCCATTATGGCGGGCCTGATGGAGCCGACTGTCGGGAAAGTCACGTTGGAAGATGAAAAAGTTCACCCGAAAAGCCGGAAAATCGGTTACATGCTGCAACAGGACTATTTGTTCCCCTGGAAGACCGTGGAAGAAAATATCTTGATCGGCCTGAAACTGACCCGTCAATTGAACGAGGAAACAAGGCGGAAAACCCTCTCCCTGCTGCACGAAATCGGGCTCCGGGGAGTGGAGAAACAATACCCGGTCCAGCTGTCCGGGGGCATGCGGCAGCGGGCCGCCCTGGTGCGGACGCTGGCGACCGACCCGAAGATCCTCCTGCTTGACGAACCCTTCTCGGCGCTGGATTTCCAAACCAAATTGAAAATGGAAGAATTGGTTTACCGCACGCTGAAACATTACCGCAAAACCGCCCTTTTGGTGACCCATGACATCGGCGAAGCCATCGCCATGAGCGACCGGGTGATTCTGTTGTCCAACCGCCCCGGTACGGTCCGGAAAATTTTTGCGATACCGGAGGAAATAAGGGCCCTGCCTCCCTTTTTGGCAAGGCAGCATCCGGATTTCCAACGGCTGTTCGATATGATCTGGAAGGAGTTGGAGAACCTTGAGCCGAGTGAACAGCGAACTCCTTCATGAAAAATACAAAAAGGCCTTGCGCCGGGAAAAAAGGATCGTCCGCTTTTTTCAGGCGGCCATTTTTCTTTTGTTTTTCCTTCTTTGGGAAACGGCAAGCCGAAACAAATGGATCGATCCGTTAATCTTCAGTTCCCCTTCCAAGGTATGGCATTTATTGATGGAAAACATCAGGGACGGTACGCTCCTTGTCCATACGGGGGTGACCCTGACGGAAACGGTATCCGGCTTTCTCCTCGGCACCTTGGCCGGCTGTTTGCTGGCCGCGGCCCTCTGGTGGTGGGAGCGGCTGGCAAAAATCTTGGATCCCTATTTGGTCGTCCTTAACGCCTTGCCGAAAGTGGCCCTCGGACCGATCCTGATCGTCGCCCTCGGACCGAACTTCACCTCGATCATCGCCATGGGCGCCATCATCTCGGTAATCATCACGACCATCGTCGTCTACACATCCTTCAAAGAAGTCGACCCGAATTATCTGCGGGTTTTGGAAACCTTCGGCACGAGCCGGCTGGACCGTTTCCGGGAGATCATTTTGCCCTCCTCTTTCCCGGCGATCATCTCCACGTTAAAAGTCAATGTCGGCCTTTCCTGGGTCGGGGTGATCGTCGGGGAATTTCTCGCGTCCCAGAGGGGGCTGGGCTATTTAATCATCTACGGATTCCAAGTGTTCAATTTGACTTTGGTTTTCCTGGCCCTCGTCATCATCGCCTTCTTGGCAACGATCATGTACCAATTCGTCGATTTCCTGGAAAAAAAGCTGATTAAAAACCGGACCTGACCCGCTGCCGGCCTTTTTATCCGCGGCGGAATAAGGCTGACCTGGCCCGTTTCCCGGCCAAGTCCTAATGTTTGTATAAAATCCGGCTCCCAGTCCAGGAAACTTAGCCTTCCGGTAAGGGAACAGATTTGTGCCCGCTGCCTTTTGCACAAATTCTTGGACTTCATTCGTTTCCCGGCCGCTGGCGTGGAACCGGGAAAATGACCCATCGATCAGGTACGGGCCGGCAGACCGTCCCGTTATCCGCAACATAATCCGTTTCGCCAAAAAGGAAAGGCTGCCGCATCCCTTCCTGCGGCAGCCTCATCCTTTCCCGTTTTCGCTCCCCTCCGGAGACAAAATGTCCGGCAGCCGGTTTTCCTTCAAATAGCGGATGGATTCGGCCACGACCGAATCCCTCATGAGAAAGCTGAACCGGTCGTTCAACGGTTTCACCAAGGTTTCCTCGTCGACGAGGAGCGGACCGTTCGTTTCATGATAGTGGGGCCTTTGCCGGATTTCCCGGATCGTGGCAAAAAAAATCTTTTTGACAAAAGCTTCCCGCTCGTCAAAAACCTGATATTGCCCGATCGGAACGAGGCGGTCCACCACCCCGCCGGTTTCTTCATACACTTCCCGCACGGCCGCGTCCTTGGCGTCCTCCCCCGCCTCGATCTTTCCGCCGGGGAATTCCCATCCCCGCTTTTTATGGTCGGTCAAGAGCCAGCGATCCCGGTAACGGCAAAGGACAAAGACATGTTTCGGCTCTTGGGGAAAAGGGTTTTCCCCGAAGGCCAGCCGGACGAGTTGGCCGCGCAAATCAAAAAAGGATTTCAACTTCCATGCTCCTTCCCCTTGCTGTCAATCCAACCCCCATTGTAGGAAAGGAAGGACCGGCCGTCAACGGCAAAAGGCCGGATACCGAATCCGGCCCTTAAACTCCGACCCGGCCCGCCTATTCTTCGCCGGGCCAGGCACTCTCCTGTCCCAAAATCCCCAGGCTTTCAATATGCTTTTTCGCCGCTTCGTCGCCCAGATGGTGCAGCATGGCGAATATTTTTGCCAGCAGCCTGTCATACGCGTCGTTTTCCCGGTCGTAATGATAGGGTACGTACGGCACATGCGCCCGGATGAAGCTGAAACCGTCCTTTTCGAAGGCTAGGTCGAACAGCTTCCGGAGCTGGATGATCTCCTCATCCGTCGCTTCGATTTCGTAATTCCATGCGCTTGACGAGCGGCTTTGGCTGATGGAGCCGCTCGCCAGATCGACATAATAGGTTTTTTTTTCCATATTATCCTCTCTTTTTCAGCCACGCGACAGGTTCAGCCTTTTGCGGGGGCACGGCGTTTTTTCCGGAAAACGCCCGCAGCATCCAAATATTCTTGTCCATTTGAGCGGCGATGGACAAAAGCAGGTCGTTGGTGATATCATCGCCTTCTTGTTCAGCCGCTTTCAGGCATTCCTTCAGTTGTTGGATGACTTTGGCAAAATCGCTGATCGTCTCTTCCACCATCTGCTGTTCGGACAGGTCGCCCTTCGCTTCCTCGACGGTTGCGCGCCGCAAGCATTCCTCCAGCGTGGAAACCGGGGCCTCGTTCAACGTCAGCAGCCGTTCGGCGATCTCGTCGATGTAGCCCGCCAAATCGTTGTAAAACTGCTCAAATTTCTCGTGCAGCACATAAAAATTCGTCCCTTTAACGTACCAATGGAAATGGTGCATCTTCATGTACAATACGGTAAGATTGGCGATGATGTTGTTCATGCCGTCCGCCAAAGCTTTCGACATGTCAACCCCTCCTTCAAATGTTTTTCCATTTTCCGCGCGTCCGTTTCTCTTCCGTTATCATTCCCCTTATTAATAAAATTATAAACCCTTTTCCGCCCCATGTTATAATAAGATGAAGATGTGTGGAAAAATTGTAAAATATTCCTCCCGTCGCCGAGGGATAACCCTGTCAATAAACGGAAAACGGAAAGCAAGGGATGACAATGGGCCAAAAAATCCTGATCGGGCTCATCCGATTTTACCGGAAGTTCGTATCTCCTTTAAAACCCCCCACCTGCCGTTTTCAACCGACCTGTTCCGAGTACGGACTCGAAGCCGTCCGCCGTTTCGGAGCGGTGAAGGGCGGGTATTTGACGGTGAAACGGATTTTAAAATGCCATCCTTTCCATAAGGGCGGCTTCGATCCGGTTCCTTTGGAATGGCCGAAAAAAACGGGGGAAAAGCGGTAATGCGAAAAGACGGGCCCCGTCCCGGGAAGCGGACGGGGTACCCATAAGAAAAATGGCGGGATTCATGGTCCCAAGCCCGGCATCGTGCCGGTTCCCCTGAAGGAAACGGGATTCAGGCTGCCAAACCCAAAAAAAGGAGCGCCCGCTTTCTAACGGAGCTCCTTTGCCAATTTTTTTAATTCCCTTCGCATCAGCTTGTTGGCCGCGTTTCTCGGAAGCCGGTCCACTTCCTCCCAGCCTTTCGGCACCTTATAGGACGCCAGATGCTTCCTGCAATATTGCTCCAGCTCCTCCCGGCCGACTTCGCAGCCTTTCTTCCGGACATAAAAGGCGAAGGGGACCTGGCCCCATTTTTCATCGTCGACCCCGACGACGCAGGCCTCCTGAACGGACGGATGGGAAAGCAGGACATTTTCGATTTCTGCCGGGTAAATGTTTTCCCCTCCGGATATGATCAAGTCGGCGCGGCGGTCGACCACATATAAAAACCCTTCCTCATCGACATATCCGAGATCCCCCGTCAAAAACCATCCGCCCGGCAAAAAACTTTTTGCATTGCTTTCCTCCCTCCGGTAATATCCTTTCATGACAACGGGGCCTTTGACGGCGATTTCCCCGATTTGCTTCGAGGCGAGGTCCGTCTCCGGATCGTCGGGTGAGACGATCCGCAATTGATTCGGGAACAACGGTTTGCCCGCCGATCCGATTTTTTCCAGGCTGTCTTCCGGGGCCAAAGTCACGATTTGCGAACAAGTTTCCGTCAGGCCGTACGTTTGGTAAACGGGGATCCCTTTCTCCTTGCAGATCTGCAGCAGACGGACCGGCGCCGGCCCTCCCCCCAGCAGGACGCAGCGGAGCCTTTCATGATACGTTCCGTCGCCGAGGCCCTCGATCAAAGCGGAAAGCATCTGCGGAACGAGGGAGATGATGGAAATTTTCCCTTCCCTTAAATCCCGGTTGATCCGTTCCGGCTCAAATTTTTCGTATAAAACGACCGGAATCCCGTAAATCAGGCTGCGGATGAAAATGGAAAAACCGCTGATATGGAAAAGCGGAACGACCAGGGCCCATGCGTCTCCCGGATCCAGGCCGAGGTTGATGACCGATCCGACGGCGCTCCACCAATGGTTGCCGTAAGTTTGCAAAACCCCTTTCGGAAATCCGGTCGTTCCCGAAGTGTACATGACGGAACAAACATCATCCAAAGCAAATTCTTCTTTGAGCGGGTCCGGTTTTCCTTCCAGGCCGTCCAGCTCCCGCAAATATACGATGTTCAACGCCGACAGCTCCGTCCGGATCGCTTCGCATTTCTCCCGAAACGTTTCATCGGCGACCAGCAGATCCGCCCCGCTGTCCTTCAATTGAAACAGAAGTTCCCCCGGCGTCAAACGGTGATTTAAAAATACGGTAACGGTGCCGCACAATTGCAGGGCCGCGAGCAAATAAAGGGATTCCGGCCGGTTTTTCAGAAGGACGGCCGCTTTTTTCCCGCTGCCGCATCCGAGGCGGAACAGCTTTTCGGCCGTTTTTTTCGCTTCCTGGAACAATTGCCGGAACGTGATCTTTTCATCGTGGAAAATGACGGCGGTCCGGTCCGGCGTCAAAAAGGCCCGTTTGGCCGTCCAGTTGGGGATCTTCTCGTTCCACCGTTCATCCATCATCGGATCCTTCCTATCCTGTGCTGATTTTTGACCTTCGCAAAGTTTCCGCCGAGAAGACGCGACGGCGCGGCGGCATCCGGCGCCCGGCCATCCCCCGGCGGCCATAAAGGAAAAACAGCCGTGACGGATTCACGCAGCTGTTTTTCCAAAATTGGCTTTTCTTTTCCTTGCCAAACCGGCTTCCAGCCGGGCATCACGGAAAACGGGGGAACTTGCTGAAGTCGGGTTTCCGTTTTTCCTTAAAGGCGTCCCTGCCTTCCTTCGCCTCATCGGTCGTATAGAACAGCAAGGTCGCGTCCCCGGCCAATTGCTGAAGGCCGGCGAGGCCGTCCGAATCCGCGTTGAAAGCGGCCTTCAAGAAGCGGATCGCCGTCGGGCTTTTTTCCAAAATTTCTTCCGCCCATTTCACCGTTTCATCTTCCAGCTGATCCAGGGGGACGACCTTGTTGACAAGCCCCATTTCGTAAGCTTCCTGGGCGGTATATTGCCGGCACAAATACCACATTTCCCTCGCCCGTTTGTGGCCGATGATTCTCGCCAAATATCCGGCGCCGTATCCGCCGTCGAAGCTTCCCACTTTCGGACCGGATTGTCCGAAGATGGCATTGTCGGCGGCGATAGTCAAATCACAAACGACATGCAGCACATGTCCTCCGCCGATGGCGTAGCCGGCGACCATGGCGATGACCGGTTTCGGTATGACGCGGATGAGCCGCTGCAAATCCAGGACGTTCAAGCGGGGAATATGGTCTTCCCCGACGTACCCGCCGTGGCCGCGCACCTTCTGGTCCCCGCCGGCGCAGAAGGCCTCCTTGCCTTCCCCGGTCAAAATGATCACGCCGATGCTCGAGTCATCCCGCGCATGGCTGAAGGCGTCAATCATCTCGGCGACCGTTTTCGGACGGAAGGCGTTGCGCACTTCCGGACGGTTGATCGTTATTTTGGCGATCCCGTTGTAGGTTTCGTATTTTATATCCTCATAATCTTTCACCTTCACCCATTCTCTCGGCAAAGCGGTTCACCCTCACTTTCCTTGATGAATTTCATAACAATTTTACCAAAAAAACTCGGATTTTCCACATGGGCCGCATGGCCCGCCCCGGGGACGGCGACCAATTTGGCCTTCTTGATCGCTTTTTCCATCTCCCGGCCAATCCGCAGAAATTTCCCGTCCCTCTCCCCGGCGAGGAGCAGAACCGGGATATCGAGCCTGGGCAAATCCTCCCAAAAGGAAGGCTGCACCCCCGTCCCCATGCCGCGGAGGCTGCAGGCCAGCCCGTAAGGGTCGTTGGCCAGCCGCTTCCGCCACAGCCTTTCATAAACCGGTTCCGGCAATTCCTTCTGGGTCCGGAAAAGGGGGAGCTCCCGCCAATAATCGACGAAATCCGCCAGCCCATTTTTCAGGATCCGTTCGGCCAAAAGCTCGTCGGATTTTTTTCTTGCCTCCCTTTCTTCTTCCGTTTTCAATCCGGGAGAGGCGCCTTCCAAAATCAACGACCGGATCCGTCCCGGCCGGAGAATCGCGTAGGCGAGGGCGGTCCTTCCCCCCATCGAATAGCCCAACACATGGACCCGGCGGACGTCCAGTTTGCCGAGCAGTTCGTCGATGTCCCGGACGACGGATTCCATCCTGTACCAGCTGACATCCTTCGGCTTTCCCGTCTCCCCGTGTCCGGGAAGATCTACGGCAATGACGCGGAAATATTCGCCCCAGAGCGGAAAAAAGGGCGCCCAATCGTTTTTGTCCCCTGTAAAACCGTGCAAAAGCAACAACGGTTCCCCTTCTCCGGTTTGCATAAAGGAATAGGGCATGCCGTTGATCGTCAAAATCATCGCCCATCCTCCCGCGGAAGTTCGGCGATTTCCCGGGAAACCTTTGCCCACAGCCCTTTGCGGATCGCCGCGTTCCTCTTCCGGCCGGTGCGGACTTCGACGATCTTCAATCCGTCCATGTCCCTTACCTTCGCCATCGTCCCGCAAAATTCCTCCCATGTTTCGGGGCAGGCGTAATAAGCGTCGTATAGTCGCGCCGCATGCTTAAAATCGAGATCCGTCGGCGTCCCGAACAGCGCTTCGAAATGCTTCGGCCGCTCCGCCTGGGGAAGGAGGGAAAAGATGCCGCCGCCGTTGTTGTTGATCAAGACAACCGTAAGATTTAAGCCGTACAGCTTTGCCGCCAGCAGGCCGTTCAAGTCATGATAAAAGCTTAAATCGCCGATCAACAGATAGGTATGCGGATGGAACAGGCTCGCCCCCATGGCGGAAGATACGACGCCGTCGATGCCGCTGGCCCCCCGGTTGCCGTAGACCCGGACCGGCTTTTGGCAGGCAAAGAAAAACGAATCCATGTCGCGGATGGGCATGCTGTTGCCGACATAAAGGGCGGCATGATCCGGAAGGAATTCCGGCAAATGGTAAAAGATCTTCCCTTCCGCTATCCCTTCTTCGCCGCCGATTTCGGCCATGATTTTTTTTGCCCTGGCGTTCATGCTTTTCCAGGTCCCTTCCCATTCGCCCGCGGTGCGGAAGGGAGCCGGATGTTTCAGCATTTCCTCGCAAAAGACCGATTCGTCGCAATAAATCCATTCGCTTCCGCCGTACGCCGGATCGCGAAAACCCCGCCCGGAGTCGACGACCCATTGGGGGACTTCCCCGTGTTCCTGGAGGTAAAAATGAAGCGCTTTGGAAACGGGCATCGCGCCGAAGCGGATGATCAGTTCCGGCTTTAACGACCGGCGCACATCCGGATTCCGCAAAAAGGCATCGTAGCTATCGACCAACGGGGAATGTTCGGGCGCCCGGCTTCTCAGCTGGGACAACGGATCGGCGAGGACCGGATAATGCAAGGCTTCGGCCAGACGGAGAAGGGATCGGAAAAACCGGTCATCGGCCATTTCCATCGGACCGCAGATGAACAGCCCCTTTTCCGGCAAACGGGAAGACAAGGCGGCAAACTCCCTTTCGTCCAAGGTCATCACCGGATCGCGAAAGACGACCCGCGGGGCCGCCGGCATTTCCCCGGAAAAGAAATCCTCCTCCGGCAGAAGCGGTTCCCGCAGGGGAAAATTGATATGGACCGGGCCGGCGGGATTTTGCTTGGCCGTATGAACGGCCCGGGCGGAAACGGTCCGGACGAATTTGAGCATCGTGCCGGAAACTTCCGCCAGCGGCAAATCTTGAAACCATTTGACGAAATTCCCGTACAAACGGACTTGATCGATCGTCTGCGGCGCCCCGACATCCCGCAATTCATGGGGGCGGTCCGCCGTGATGACCACGAGCGGCACCCGGGACAGGCAGGCTTCAATGACGGCGGGAAAATAATTGGCCGCCGCCGTCCCCGACGTGCACAAAATCGCCACCGGTTCCTTCCCCGCTTTCGCGGCGCCCATGGCGAAAAAAGCCGCCGAACGCTCGTCCACGAGAACGTAACAGTCCAAGTCCGGATGTTCCATGGCGAGCAAGGCCAAAGGCGTCGACCGGGACCCCGGGCTGATGACGATTTTTTTTACCCCCGATTTGGCCAATTCATCGATAAATGCCCCCGCATATTTGGTTAATGCCTCATTCCCGCTCATCGAACATCCCTCCGTCATCCCAAGTCTTTCCGCAAAGGGCCCGCAACATCGGACGGAATTTTACCCTCGTTTCCGCAAACTCTTTTTCCGCTTCGGAGTCTTTCACGATCCCGCAGCCGGCAAACAAGCGGGCCTCATTGCCCCGGATGAGGGCGGACCGGATCCCCACGGCAAACTCTCCGTCCATCCGGTGATCGACCCATCCGATCGGCGCGCCGTACAATCCCCGTTCAAACAATTCCAACCGGCCGATCAATTCCAGCGCCACATCCCGGGGGGTCCCTCCCAAAGCGGGGGTCGGATGGAGGGAACGGAGAACGTCGAAGAAGGCGCCGTCCTCCCGCAATATGCCGGCAACCGGGGTATATAAATGTTTAATATCCGGATTGTTTAAAATCACCGGTTGTTCGGGGACGCGAAGATCCCGGCAATACCGGGCCATGGCCCCGGTGATCATCTCCACGACGAACCGGTGCTCCTGCAAATTTTTCTCATCGCTTAACAATTCCCGGCCGATCCGTTCGTCTTCCTGCGGGTCTTTCCCCCGCGGCGCCGAACCGGCCACACATTCGGAAAAGATCCGTTCCCCGTCTTTTCTGGCGAGCCTCTCCGGGGACGCCCCGATGAAAGCTTCCCCGCCGTTTTCCAACAAAAACAGATAATTGGCGGTTTGGCTCCGGAATAGATTCGCCAGCACCATGCCCGCGTCGATCCCGCCTTCGCAGGCAACCTTCATTTCCCGGGCCAAAACGACTTTTTCCCCATAGCCTTCCTTTAAAAGGGATATGGCCTTCCCGACATGTTCCTTCCACCGTTCCGGCTGAAGTTCCGTGCCCTTTGCCGGGTAAGCGCCGGCGCCAAAACCGCTTTCATCGGGGAACATTTCGGCCAAGCCGGATCCTTCCGCGTCCTCCGAAAACCGATTCACCCATTCCGGGACGGCTTCCTCCTCCCCGCCGTTAACCGTCAAATAGGTTTCCCCGTCCGCCTTCGTCAACAAATAACGGGGCAAATAAAAAAAGCCGTCCAGAAAATTCCCCCATAACGCCCCATCTTTTAACGGCCGGAAAGAAAAGCCGCCGAACAACAAAGGTCCCGTTCCGCGGACCGGTCCATAGGGATTATTAATGATTAGTTTTTCACATATATCTTCCCAATAACGTTTCAGTTCCAAAAAGCGGTCCTTTTTTTCCCGAAAACGGATGATTTTCGCAGCGCCAAAACCGGCCATAAAAAAATCCGAATCCTTTTCCTTCCAAAAGAAATTCCGGCCGGGGAAAAATCTTCGGTTTTCAAGGAAAAATTTTAAGGGATCGATATTTTTCACCTTAACAACCTTGCTTATAAGAACATTTTCGGATGAAGGAAAATCGGCCCCTCTTTCTGCAGCAAATGGCCCATTCATGTCCGGTTGCACCTCTTTTTGTTTCGATCAAACAACCGTTCGTCCCTTTCCCTCTGAAAGGCTTCCGCAAAACGAAGGGGACGAAAAAACGGTCAAAAGATTCCGATGGTCTAAAAAGTTTCAACACTAATATTCATTATATCACGGAAAAATTTTTCCCCCAATGATCTTGTCCGCCGCGCCCGAGGTTTTGAAGCGTTTGAAAAAACCGGGTCGCCGAGAGCCGAGCCGTGTAAAGATCGGTTCCGGCCCCGCTGGCGCTCGAAGAAAACTTTCCGTGAAAGCGGATTCCTCCCTTTGTCGGACCCTCCGCGTTCGAAGAAGACTGCGTTTTTATCCCCCAGTTAACCATTCTGATCGTTGAACTGGTTCGTCGTGCGGAGAAGACCGCGTTTTATATCCCCCCAAAGGGCGCCGGTTGAAAGGCGGAAACGGTCCGGGAAGCGCACCGCGGATTGGAACCGGATCATTGGCAAATTGGCAGCAAAACGATTAAAATTTTAAAAAAATACATTTTTTAAAGGGGATGAGGAAAATGACGGTTTATTTTACGGCATCCGCTACCGCAAAGGGCGGAAGGGAAGGAAGGGTTAAATCCAGCGACGGCGTTCTCGATTTGAAATTGGCCATGCCGAAGCCGGATCAACAACCGGTCGCGACCAATCCCGAACAGCTTTTTGCCGCCGGATATTCCGCCTGCTTCGACGGAGCCCTGAATTTCATCGCGCAAAAAAAGGGGATGAACATCGATTCCACGGTGACGGCCAACGTCAGCCTCCTAAAAGATGAGAAAGACAACGGGTATAAAATCGGCGTCGTCCTGGAAGTGGAAATCCGGGGCGTCACCCAGGAACAGGCGGAAGAATTGGCGCACGCCGCCCATGAATTCTGCCCCTATTCCAAAGCGACCCGCGGCAATATCGACGTCGAAATCGTCGCAAAAGCGGTCTGAGCGAAGGCGGGTACCGGATTTTTCGCCAATGGGGCACGGAGCCGGGCAAACCGCTTTACCGAAGCGCTGCGGCTGGATCACCCGCCGCGGTCCCGTTGATACTGGCGGCCGTCCGAGATCCGGTTCTGCCCGATGGAAAACCGGGGCGGAACCGAAAAAAAACGGGTTCCCGCCGGACAATCAGGAGCCGCGTCATTGGCGATCAAAGCCGGAACCGGGTGGCGTTTCCCCGGGTGAGTCTGCCGATGGCCTCACGCATCCATAAAAACCGGGACAAATCCATCTTTATTGCCGACGGCAGAAATCGGAACGGAAGGTCAAGCGCGGCCTTCCTTTTTTATCAAAACCGACGGATCGTCCGGTACCCTTTCATCTCCAGCCCATCCCCAATCCGTCTTTATGATCGATGGGAATCCAGAACGGGCTTTGTTATTCCCGGCAAAACTTTGTGATTGATGAAAATCACGGGTAACCCCGAGGGAAAGGGATTCCTTTCCTTTTTTCCTCTGCTCTGGTTCGGCCGGCTTTTTTCCGGGATATGGAATCTTATTTCTGATATCATTGATTTGACAGCTGCTGATTTTTTTACATAAACTGAATTTGATATTATTTCTGTATTCCATTTTAATATCTTTATAGAGGGGAGAGTGTTATGCAGCCTGACCCGAAGACAAAGCCGCTGGAAACCCTTGACAGGCGGAAAGGATGGCGGGTCTGGTGGCAGTTGACACGGCCGCACACGTTAACCGCTTCCTTTGTCCCCGTCACCGTCGGGACGGTTCTGGCCGCTGAATATACCCGGATTCATTTCGGTTTATTTTTCGCCATGCTCATCGCCTGTTTATTGATCCAAACCGCCACCAACATGTTCAACGAATACTTCGATTTCAAAAGGGGGCTGGACAACGAGCATTCCGTCGGCATCGGCGGCGCGATCGTCCGGGAAGGCGTCGAACCGAAAACCGTGTACCGGCTCGCCCTTATTTTGGTGGGCGTTTCCCTCCTGCTCGGGGCCTATATTTGCATGAAATCCAGCTGGTGGATCGCCGTCATCGGTTCCCTTTCCATTGCGGTCGGCTATTTGTATACCGGAGGGCCTTATCCCATCGCCTACACCCCCCTTGGGGAATTGTTCTCCGGATTTTTCATGGGGGTTGTCATCATCTTGATTTCCGTTTTCATCCAAACCGGGGAGATTCAAACGGCCCAAACCCTCGTTTCCGTTCCCGTCGCCATTCTGATCGGGGCCATCAATTTGGCCAATAATATCCGGGACATGGACGGCGACAAAAAGAGCGGCCGGAAAACCCTCGCCATTTTGCTCGGGAGAAAACGGGCCATCGGCCTTTTGGCGGCCATGTTTGCCGTTTCCTATCTATGGCTGTTTCTGTTGATCGCGACGGAAGGGATGACGCCCTGGATTTTATTGGCTCTATTAAGCCTTCCGACCGCGTACAAAGCCGTCAGAAACTTTATCGGCAAAACCGCTCCGAAAGAAATGCTGCCGGCCATGAAGGCAACCGCCAAAACCAACACCCAATTCGGGATGCTCATGGCGATCGGGATCATCCTTTCCTATCTGTGGTAAATAGACAACATCCCTTTTCTTCTTGGAATGGGAGGCATCGTGGAAAAAAGAGGGATTGCATCATCCGTAGGCATATCCTTCTTTTTTTCGCTTTTTTCGGCTTCTTGGCGGCAGACACCTTAAATAAGAACGCATATTCTTGCATTTTCCGGAAAAGGTCGTGAAAAAATGAAGTGGATACCCTTAGCGGTGATCGGTATCGGTATTCTTTCCGGTGTTCTCCTTTTCCGGAGAACGGCCATCCCAATGGATCGCACGCATTCCGGTCAGGATGAAAAAATCTCCGTCATCATCCCGGCCAGAAACGAAGCGAAGAATCTTCCCGACCTTTTGGAATCATTGAAGAAACAAACCCTTTTGCCCGACGAAATCATTGTCGTCAACGACCACTCGGAGGACAACACGAAGGAAATCGCCGAAAAATTCCAGGTGGATTTGATCAATCTCAGCGATCTGCCGAAGGGCTGGACGGGGAAAAACTGGGCCGTTTGGAACGGCTATCTCCATTCCACCGGGGATATCCTCGTCTTTTTGGATGCGGACATCCGCCTCAAACCGGAAGCATTGCAGGCGTTAATCGCGGAAAGAAAACGGACGGAGGGCGTGATCTCCGTTGTTCCCTACCACATCACGAAAAGGTTTTATGAACGGTTTGCGATGATTCTTAATATCCTGGGGGTCTTCGCGTTCACCTCTCCCTTTGAAAGGCATAACAGAAATAAAGGGCTTTACGGGGCTTGCATCGTGGCCGCCCGCCGCGACTATGAAAGGATCGGCGGACATGCGAGCGTCCGGTCGGAAATGCTGGATGATCTGAATTTGGGCGCAAGATTCCAACGGGCGGGCATCCCGGTGGCCAATTATATCGGAAAGGGTCTTGTCAGTTTCCGGATGTATCCCAGCGGAATCAAAAGCGAGCTGGAGGGGTTCGCAAAGGGGGCGGTCTTAAGCACTTCCTTGCTGCGGGCGCCGACTTTGGTGTTTAGCGGTTTGTGGCTGGCCGGCGTCATCCTGTCCGAACTCTTTCCATTTTTCCTGCACACGCCTTACTTTTTTCCGTTTTTCTTGGGATATTTGGCCAATGTTCTGTTTATCCTGTATATAAACAAATTTGTCGGCCAATTCGGACTCATTCATCCGATTTTTCATTTTCTTTCCGTCATCTTTTTTCTCGTCGTCTTGATGTATTCCATGTACCAGGCGGTTTTTCGCAAGTCCGTCGTTTGGAAGGGCAGGTATGTCGATGTGGGAAGGAGAAAATAAAATGATCCTCCTGTTAACCATCCTTTGCTTTTTAAGCGGTTCGCTCATGTTTTCCTATTGGCTGGGTCTTTTGAAAAAGAAAAACATTACCGAGGTCGGCGACGGGAATCCCGGCGCGGCCAATTTATGGAAGGCGGCCGGTTACAAATACGGGCTGACGGGAATTTTCCTCGATTTTATGAAAGGTTATATCCCGATTGTCCTGATTAAAGAATGGGAGATGGCACAAAATTACCAATTCATCCCCATTGCCCTCGCCCCGATTTACGGGCATGCTTTTTCGCCGTTTATGAAAGGAAGGGGAGGAAAAAGCATAGCGGTCAGTTTCGGCGTCTGGAGCGGCTTGACCGAATTTCGCGCATCCTTCATGTATGCGGTTATTTTGGCCGTGCTGGCCGTGATCACAAAATGGATGAAAAAGGGGAATCCGGTAACCAGCGAGGAAGACGGTTTCCAGACCACCCTAGGAATGCTGTTCTTGTACATTTATTTCTATCATCAAACATATCCGGCATACATCCAGTGGATTTGGCTGGGGAATTTCCTCCTCCTCTTTCATAAAAACAAAAGAGGAATCATTCTCATCATTAAGAACAAACGGATGAAAAAAGAGGAAAAACATTATACGGTATAAAAAGGGGTTCTTTGTCAAATCGTGTTGGTGAATATTTCTAGTGACTTTTCATAGTAAAATGTAATCGGAGAGCTTAGAGGTTTTGATTCCTCTAAGCTTTTTTTACGGTTAATAAATTTCTGATGATAAGAATTCGATTTTTAAAATGGTAGTAGCTTCTATAACCAAAAGCAATTCGCTTAATCGTCTTGATCAAATTATTAATCCCTTCTAGAACACCGTTGTTATAATCGTATTTAAACGAATTTTCAACGTACGTTATGTATTTCATGATTGTCTTGATGGCGGTTTTCATATGTCTAGAAACGGACTTTTGTTTACTGGATATAGCCGTCTTTAAGAGCTCAAATTCCTTGGATTTTATACAAAATCGAATATAATGATATAACTCATATGAAGCTTTTAATTCAGCATCTAAATCTAACAGATAGTGAATAATATCAATTTCACGCATTAACTTCTTAAAACATCGATGGTACTTATAATTGGTATAATCAATTTTGGATTGATCTTTAAGGAGAAGCTTCCAGTATTTCTTCAATTTGTTGTAATTCTTTTTATCCTGATTCATTACTTTGATTCGAGTTTTGTTTAAAGCTCTGCTAAATAGCTGATAAATGTGGAATTTATCAATAATAATTTGAGCCTTCGGAAAAACATCTTGAATCAATGATATATAAGGACTATACATATCAATCACAATCGTTTGAACAGAATATCTGGCCTGTTTAGAATATCGCAAGAAATAATCTTTTAAAACATGTAACCTTCGATCTTCGACGATATCCACAATTTTTCCAGTTTCAGAATCGCAGAATATAAAAGACATGGCTCCAGCAGCTGATTGCACTGACTTAAACTCGTCAAAACACAAGTGTTTTGGGAGATATTTATAATTTGGCTTAAAGTAGTCATAAAAACTGTTAATGATCCGATTGACCGCGGAGTGAGATACATTATGATGTTTGGTGATATCATTCTCAGAGATTTTTTCTTTTGCATGAAGGGCAATCGCTACTTTGGTATTGTTGGAGATCCAACAATTTTTGGCTACGACGCTTGTTTTTAAAGTAAAAGTGGAATGGCAATGTTTACAGAAGTAACGTTGTTTTCGCAGGTTTAAGTATGCGTTAAACCCAGATATACTAGGCATTTTAATGACAGACGTTTTAAAACCATGTTTAATAATTTGATCATCAAAGATATGCCCACAAGCATAACAAGCCTCTGGCTGATAAGTTAAAGTGCCATGAAAGATTTTTGATTTAACCCCTTTTATCGTTTCTTCTGTACAAAAATTTTTATCAAAAAAGATATTATTATCTTTTATATTCAGTAAATTACGTATAGAATAATGATGAGACATTTGACATTACTCCTTTAAAATGTGGTTTGGCGATTACATTTTACCAAAGTATTGTCACTTGTCTCTTATTTTTTGTGTAAAAATTGGTGCTGGTTTTTACGCGCCAACACCAAAAATTATAGAGCCATAAAAGGAGCATAAAACTTGTCCGATGTTCATAAAAAACATGAAAAGGGCCATGGTTTCCTTCTCCCGTCACCGGAACGGGAGGAAACCCATGGCCCTTTGTATTTGCATGATGAACTCGCCTCAGAAAAGACGAGAGCAAGGGGGCGTTATGCGGCTGAACAAGTTCCGTCCGAACCGCAAGCAGCCGGAGGTTCTCCGCGGAAGGAAGTTGAAAAGCAATACCGCATGCACCATTCTACGAAAAAATAGGAAATTTTTACTAAATGTATTTTTAGTTCTTCTGTCCCTTTTACCTGATACTATAGAAATGATAGTTTATAAATTAAGGAAGTTCAATATTTATTGAAAATTAAAATCAATTTTAACATCTTCCTCAACCTCGACATTAAGTTTCATACTCCTCAGCAAGTTTCATTACTCGCCCATACAATTCCCGCAACTTTGGAATTCCACCTCTAGTAGAGTCTCCGCCCCAGTTTTTGTTCCCGATCTTTTCAAACGGAAGTCCATCGGATAACATGAATTGCTCCAAGAATGCGTAATTCCCAGAATCACTTGTGAAAATTTTCTAAATGAAAGGGGAAAAAAATGGAGATTGAACTACAGGACCGGGTCGTTTTTAAAAATACCCTCTGCTGCACCGGTTATTTTTCAAATCCGTATGAAGTTAAGGAAAAAGTGAACGGGATGATTCGATTCCTGAAAAAGCTGGGAATTGGCCACAGCAACCGAGTAATTTCAAAGGTCTTGAAAAAGAAGAAAGGAGACCGCGGAAACGTCTTAAAAATGGAAGTCATGATTTCCTGCAGCAATAAAATTAGCGGAGAATCTTTATCCAAAAGTGAGTTTATCTTCCGAGAACTTTTTGTTATCGATCCATCGATAAAAGTGAGCATCCCCAATAATCCGAAAAGTTTTCAACAAGCCGTACAAACAATGCTTTCATATGCGAAGAAGAATAATTTGGAAACCATCGAACCGATAATCGAGGTTTCCAAAATCGACCGATACGGTAATGTGATTGGGTTTGATTTGTATTTACAATGCCGAGCACAGGAGGTAATAACATATGTTGAGACTCAATGAAAAATTGATGTATATCAAATGTTCAACATACGAATATCTCGTTAAAAAAGGTTCCATTTCCAATTATTCTTACAACATCATTGATGAAAAGAAACTAGGTGTATTGGAGACCCTTTTCCACCATGAAACATATCCTATTCATAAAGAACAACTTTTAAATCGATTAGGTAAAAACATGAGTGGGGATCAAAAGAACGAATTGGAAAGCATCATAGAAGAGTTTTTAGAACTTGATATTTTAGTCGAAGAAAAAGAACGCCTTTCACAAAAAGCAGCTATCCTTACGAAGAGCCATTATACAGAAATCATCAATGAAAGATTTAAAGAAATGGGATTTTCCTGTTGCTTCATCTTGTCACGTGATGAAGTAAATCCATCTGGAACTACTCCTGTTGAAAATGTCCTATTTGTTGATGATTACAATGATGAATCATTAGAGAAATTACTTTCTGGATTCGATATCATCATCGTTATATGGGACCATTATTCGCCAAGCCTGTTCCGAAAAATAAATAGTCTGTGTTTATCGATAAGAAAACCTCTGGCAATTAGTTATTTTGATGGGGACGAAGGGATATTCGTACCTTTGTTAAATATGGCTGAAAGTGCATGTTTTAATGATTTTGAAATTTTAAGGGAATCTTCCTTTTATAATCTTTTAGACTATCAAACTATGAAAGAATATTTAATTAAAAATCCGATCAAGAATTCATGCGTAGGAAAAATATATTTTGAAACCTTAATCAATCATACAGCCATTTTGCTAAATAGAATGCTTTCTTACAAAAGTTTGAATGCATTTGCCTATTCCTTTGATTTTGAACGCATGGTACTAAGTAAAACGAGATTACTGAAATTTCCAAAATGTCCAGCCTGCCAAGGAGATAAAAATATAAAACACCCGTTTATTTAATATTTGTTAATGGAAAAATCGAAAGGAGAATAAATATGTTCCATGTTCCGGAAAAAACTGAAGAAGAACAGTTTTTTTCATCCGATGAATTGGCCATATTTAAACGATACTTAGAAGAAAACACTTATTATCCGGAGAATCAATTTGAATATCTGGAAAACAATATGTCCTATTATTCCGGAAGGTACACGAGCGCCGACTATTTTTCACCCGCTGAATTCTTTCATGCCAATGCCAATCTTTATTATTCCGATGAATTGAAAGAGAACTGGAAATATTATGAAAAGGCAGTTGAATGGTATTACACTACCGTTCATCCGGAAAATTCCCCCAATGTTTTAAAAGGTGAGAAATATCTATTTTTGGATCAGGTTCCATGCTTACTCCAAAAATTAATTCGATGGTTAAATAAGGGGGAGAGCAAAAATTTTTTTACGGTTGATTTGATCATTTATCATGACGGAAAGTTTTTTCAATACCTGCCGAGGCGGAATTTTGTATTCCAATGGAAAAAAGAGGCACATAAACGGCATCGGGAATTGATAAAAAATCGTTGTTACTTAATCGAAGAGGACGAAATTACATTAAATTCCCTTTCCGACTATGATTATTTACTGTTTCCCATTTTTGTTCCTATTCGAAAAATGATTTTTTTGGGAGAGTTCGGCTATCGGAGTAGTCTCATTGAGTACGGAAAATGCATTGAAACAATTCTTTCTTTTCTGAAACAAGAAAAAATTAAGTTTTTAGAATTTTCAAGATTCTTCCACCGATCTATCCATCACTATATGGGAATCGACGGCATCGAGAAAAGCATCCTCTCCATCATTTTTATGAAAGGAGCGTAAAGACCTTGGCAAACGGTACACGGATCAATCAATTTGCGGAAGAAATAAGTCAAATAAATGAAATCTTGATAGAAAAAACAAATATGGAAAAGATTTTAATACTTCATGAACTCCTTGACGATACACCCTATAAAACCGGAAATTACATGCAGTACGATTTAGATGAATACTATATCAAACACCAAAAGGAAGAAATCATCCGAAATAAGCATTTAGATAGAATAAAACTTGTTCCGAGTGAAAACCTTAACCGATTGCCGTTGGATGAAGTGATTGTAACGCGGAAAAGCATCCGGGATTTTAGCTCCGAAAAAGTTTCCTTTGAACAATTTTCCAATATTTTGTTCTACGCTTTTGGAAAACGGGAACATATAAGGGGAATATATGATCAAAGAAACTATCCTTTGAAATTTTCGAACACACAAGGCGGGCTAAACCATTTAGACATTTATGTAGTGGTAAACAACGTGGAAGACGTTAATGAAGGTCTATACTATTATGATTTTATTTATAATCAACTTGTATGTTTGGACAAAGGGATAATGCGGACGATATTAGCCAAAATTCATTATCAGAGCGAATTTGTCGTATATGCAGCCTTCAACATCTTTATCATATTGGATTTGGAACGAGTAGTTTGGAAATATTTAAAAAGGGCATACAGATTTAGTCATGTTGATACCGGAATTTTGCTTGCCTATTTACAGCTTGTGGCAAATTATCATAAGATCGGTTCATGTGCTGTTGCTGGTTATTTGGAACATGAACTGGAAAATTTCTTAGGTTTAAATGAACACGAAATTCCGATATTATCGATTGCATTCGGTAAGAAAACGGAGTAAACCAATATGTCAGCTTTTGACCAAGTATTTTTGTTGGGAATGTATATTATCCTCCCTTTTTTGTTATACGCATTGCCCATTTCCCTTCCGTTAGAGAATGCAGGAATGAAGGGAAAACTGAATGGATTTGAAAAAATCGGCTTAAAATACTTTTTCATCCTTTCCATTACAACGCTGTTTCAAATCTTCCTTTGCATTAATTTATCCGAGGGTAAAGCATACATTCATTTTCTTACTGAGTATTTTTCTGGAAATTATTGGTGGATTCCTTTAGCTACCTTCACTTCCATTTTATTTTTCGTTATGGATTTTTTCTTTGCAAATCTGTTTATAAACAAAATCATCTTGCTGGATATCAATTATTACTTTACAGGAAAAGTTCGGTTTAAAACCAACTTGATCAGTACAGTGATCGTAGTTGTTGAAGAGTTATTTTGGCGCTTAAATTTTTTCTATATTACGAGTGCCGCGGATATTTCTTTTTCTATTTACATTTTCATTTGCCTGTTATTTGGCATCACCCATTACAGCTACGGAATCTATAATATTTTCTCAAAAACGGCGCTTGCGGCAATTTGTATGTTGCTGTTATTTGTTTCCCATCATTTCTTGGTTCCGATCGTTTTCCACAGCGTATATAACCTATTTGTTTTAAAAAAGTATAGGATGGAGGAAACTGGGTGAAACATTATTTGGAAGTAAAAACGATCCATAAATCCTATAGAGATAAACCGGTTTTAAACGGGATCTGCCTGAGGATCGACCGGCCGGGCGTCTATTTGATTGCGGGTCCGAACGGTTCCGGAAAAACAACTTTACTTGAATCGCTGGTTGGATTAAGAAAAACGGATTCGGGCACGATCGCCATTGATGGAATTACCAATCCACTTCATTTAAAGCGGAAGGTCGGATTTTTACTGCAGGGCAATAGTCTGCGGAAAAATCTCACCGTCAAAGAGGAAATGGGCTTAATAAAAGATTTGTTTCATCTGAAAATCAATGACCGGGAATACCTTAAATCCTTTCATTTGGAAGAGTATTACCAGACAAAAACGCAGAAACTATCCGGCGGTACGAAACGCAGGGTATTGCTTATGCTTATCTTCATGCCGGATTATCCGATCCTCATCTTGGATGAACCCGCTTCAGGCCTGGATACTCAAAGCCGTTCCGTCATCTGGAATACGATAAAAAAGTTTTCGAAAGAAAAGATAATCATCGTGTCCGATCATTATCTCAATCAAGCGGCCAATTACAGTGATTATATTTATTTTTTAAATCAAGGGAAAATCATTTACGAAGGATGGCAAAAAGAGATTTTACAAAATTTTGATAAAACCCATGTGATCAACATGAATGCGGAAGATTACGAGAAAGCCGCCCCCTATCTGGCAAACATCGACGGGAAACACGCAACGATCGTCATGGACGGATTAAGCCACGTATTTGTCAATGTCCGGGAGAAGGAATCAGTACGAAAAATTTTCGATCTGCTACCGAATCCGAATATCATCATCGATTATCACACCGTCGATTTTGAAGATATCTATTTTTACTTAACCGGAAATAAAAAAATCTATGAAAGAGAGGACAGCTAATGAATGCAATTCAAGCGTTTTTCCGGATGGAGCTCCGTGCATTGATGCGGGAACCGGTAACCATCTTTTTTATGATCATTTTACCCGTTATTCTTACTGTCGTTTTCGGGAGCACTTTCGGTGACTCTCCGTTGGCGGAAGGATCCGGGTTAAAAGGAATTGACGTGGTTGTTCCGATCAATCTGGTGTTTTTACTGGCCAATGCCGGTTTAATGGGCATCCCCATTACCATCAGCGAAGCAAGGAGCCAAATGGCGTTAAAAAGGTATTTCACTTTGCCCATCTCTTACCTTCAATACTTTTTTGCATTGGGCATTACTTTTGCTTTTGTCAGTTTCCTTTCGTTGATCATTTTCATGTCCATTTCCTTTTTCGTTTATCATGCAACTTTTTGGATGAATGTAGTCAATCTCACCGTCTTCCTTATCACGAGTTTGCTCGTTTTATATGTTTTTTTCATCGGCGGCTATATCATCGCCATCAATATTAAAAATGCGAGAACGACCAATATTGTATCGACCGTGACATTTTTAGCGATGGTATTCACTTCCGGTATTGCGGTTCCCCTAGATTCTCTTCCCGCATACATACAAAAGGCTGCCGACTTTTTGCCGATGTCCCACTCCATCCGCGTCTTGCAAGATTTATGGACAAACACCATCCATTATTCCGCCCGGCTGCCGGATTTCGCCTATTTAATCTGTCTAGCTATCATTCTCACATTCATTGTGAAATGGAGGAAACTGAAATGGGATCAGTAACGAAAAAGGGCAGATTATTGTCGATACAAATCATCAATAAACGTAAAATTTCAGAACCTCCCCTCATGGAGTATGATGATTATATCAATTATTCAGAAATGATCAGTTATCTCGGGTATTTCAATTTAATTAAAAAATTAGATCTAGTCCTCACACCGACAAATGAACTATCCCTTTATATTGGCAATTGTGAATTTCTAAATGTCAATTATTTAATCAATTATTTGTTGAATCAAACAAGCATGTCCATCAAATTGAATGAATCCATTTTTGCCGGCGGTAAAGGTTTCAGTATGTATAAGGCCATTTGCTCTTCTTTAGGTGAGGCATTTGAAAGACTGGTCGGTTGCTTAGAGTTTTTTTTACGGAAGGATCAATTGATTAAAGGCAGCTATATAGAATTGGTCACTAAAGGATACAGCTGCGTAAATCCCAAACAACTTCAATTATTTTCAAGGGAACAGCTAGAAGAAGACAATTTTTTGTTTGATCCTTTCGACGAAGATACCGTGGCCAGTTGGGTGGAAGTAAATGATTATATCAGCGGAGAAAAACTATTATTTCCAGCGGTAATCCTTCTCATGTTTTATCGGCCCCAATTGAAAGATGAAGGCCGGATCGGTTATGCAACATCGGGAGGATTAACCTCACATTATAGAAAAGAATTGGGGATAGAACATGGAATACAGGAGATATTAGAAAGAAATGAAATCAATCTATGTTGGTATACCAACAGGCAACCGAAAGAAATTGTGTTGAACGATATACGCCATCCATTGTTAAAAGAATATAAAGATCATATTAATGAGAACGGAATCAAGTTTTATCTCCATAATGTGGACCAGGAAAACTTCCATGTTGTTACTGCCAAATCCTTTGATGAGGATTTAACGAAATACGCATTCAATACAGGAGGGGGCATCAGCAATGATATCGAAAAAGCCGTATTGGCATCATTGGAAGAATATAGCCAATCAGTGAGTAATACGAGAAAGATAGTATATGCACCCGAATGGATCACTTCCAAATTTTCTAACTATGTTTTGAACGTTAATGAAGGAGACGACCCAAAAAAGTTTAAAACGTTCTATCAATCCGTCTCCTATTATGGACTAAAAGCGAATCGGAACAAATTGGATTGGTATGTAAAAAACAATTCGAAAATCAATCTTTCCGAAATCAGGGACAAGCAAGAAAAACTTAGCGTTGAACAATTTATCGAAAAGGAAAAGATCCGGCCAATCATTATGGAACTGAAATGAGCAAACAATTCAAACATATTTTTATCAGTAAAACGTATTTGCTTGAATACACTCCTGCGTTTATTTCAGGCACCCCTGCATTCGGACATGAAAAATATCAAAAATATTTGGGAAATGGAACTTTGAATCCGTCGATTTTGCCCTATCCATAAAAAAAGGAGGTGAGGAATATGAAAATCGTCAAAAAAGTAGAAGATCAAAAAGATTTAAATGCAACCGCCCTGTCACCCGGTGGTTGGTGTTGCTCCTGCTGTTGTTGGTGCTGGTTCACAATTGTCGCATAATGATGAAAAACTTCCCTTGGGGCTATCCCGAAGCCGTGTTCGGCTTATGGCGGCCCCGTCTTTTTTTATTTATTATTGAAAGTTAATTTTTTTGGGTTGCATCTTTCTAAATATCTTTTTGAACAGCACTTATAATCATACCCCTCATTTTTTACCTTCATATTGTTATTATATGAAAATAGAGCTTTTATCATACAATATGAAACGTAATCGTTGGTATTCGTTGAGATTGGTTAAAAAAGTCTTTTGTCAAACGCCCATAAACCTTAGACTGCTGTAAATAACGATTAAATACCATTGTTCTTTTTCGGTTAATTCCTTTTTTCTTTTAATAAAAAAATATACCTCATCCGCTTGCATTTCTTCCGATCATACTCACTCCAGGCGGCCTGCTCGTTCCTTCTCACCTGATCCAGCGCCCAGTACACATACCGGCAATCATGAAACCGGTCGGCGATGATCAAGGGGCGGTCCAGCGCCTCCCGCACGACCAGCTTAAAGGAATGGCTCATATCCATAATGACCGTTTCCACCTGGGCCCCATCCTTTTTCAGGTAACGGCTGATGGTTTTCTTCTTCCGATTGGGCAAAATCCTGCGGTTCTCCCGTTTGGCCGTCGGCGATGATCACCTGGTACTTTCCGGCGCGCGTATCCCCTTTCTATTCATCGATGGCGATCACTTTCGGCAAATTCGGGATGACCTTGCAATTCCTTTTTTACCACCGCATCAAAACGCCGGATCACCGTCGAAACCGAGGCTCCGAACTGGAAAGCCAGGTCTTTGAACGTTTTGGCATGAATGCTTCGCACATTCACGGCATGGTTCCACTCTTTGGA
>JGI25329J36429_1000513_pt1 | contig 24429 bp, 33 predicted proteins | sample HigsolmetaAR204D_FD_36429 | JGI IMG/M metagenome (IMG submission 36429)
TTTTCAGGACAAAAGCAACCGCACCGATGTCGGCAACCGATGCGGTTTTACGCATGGATGAGATAACGGATTTGGCGGTAGCCACCCTGATCAAAACAGCGTATCTCCCGCATTCCCAATCCGTCCGGTCTCGTACGGCGGAGAGATGATGCCGGAGACGACACCGATGATGCGGATGTTTTCCGACGGCAAGACGAGCGGTGCGACGCCCTTTTTGGCGGCGGTAAACACGCACTCCACCGGATTGACGTCTTCGGCGATGCGGACGATGTACTCCCCCTCCTGCCTCACCAGCACAGGTCTGCCCCGCACCGGCTCCAGTGAATAGTCGGCAATCAGCAGGGCGTTCCCCTCCCGAATCCCGATGTTTGCAAGCCCGTCGTCCCGCATGATCAAGGCGAAACGGGCCACGTGATAGCTGGCCGCAAGCAAATACGGCATCAAATATAGCTCCTCATCCTCCAACGGCAGCTCAAAGAAACGGGTGCTGTAAGCATCACCGGCAATAAACACGCGCTTCATTCCACAACCTCCTCTCATCACCACGCAACAGGATAGCCTTTGGTGTACAGTCTGTTGAGAAAACGCTCAAACCGCTTGCGGGCAAAGTCGAGCGGCACACGAAACGTCCTGGCCAGGTAGCTGGGTGCTTCATAGCGACTGCAATGCCCAATCAACGAGTCAAACATGTAATACGGCATCAGCAGGTGTTCGGCGAAGTGATTGGCCTGGGCCTCCTGCCAGTCAATCATCAGGTCGCTGCCCAGCGGCTGAACCCCTTCATGCAGCAGCAGATGCCCCAGCTCGTGAGCGATTTTGACCCGCCGTGTGGGCTCGTCCAGCCGTTCGTCGACAGCGATCACGAAGCGGCCGGCTTCCTGTGGATGACGGTGCGTGCGGCTCCGCCCGCGGATGCTGCGCAGCTCGATGCCGTAACTGGCGCACAGTTCGGGAAGGTCGATCTGCTCGGGACGCTGGATCCCGTGATGCCGCAGCAGCAGGTATACACGTGATTCCAGCCACGTCTGCGGCTGGCAGATATCAGCTACGAGGAAGTGCATGGAAACCTCCTTTATGCGGAACATATGTTCGGTTTATGGGTGGAAAGAATGCCCCGTCGCGGGGCTACTTTATCTTTTTGATCTCCTCCGTGATGGCATACAGGGAAGGAGAATGGCTTTCTTTTACATGGTGGGGCTTCATTTGCTTTTTCAAATCGTACCAGTATCGGCGAATCTCTTTTTTCTCTTCTTCGGATGCTTCCAAATACCCGTCGAGAAAATAGTAGTCGTCCGGATCGTCGATTTTTTCCTGGAGCAGCTCGTCCAGTGTCCGTTCGCGCTTATGGTCGTTCGCGGCGGATGGAGGAAGCNGCTCGTCCACTCGCCCGAGCAGCCAGTCGGTCGAGACGTTCAGCACGTCGGCCAACATGGTCAGCATGTCGTTGGGGGGCGAGCTGTGATTGTTTTCGTAGTTGCTGATCGTTCCCTTGGTCGTCCGGACCATTTCCGCCAGACCTTCCTGCGTNAGTCCTTTCGCCCTGCGGGCCATTCGCAAGCGCTGGGACAGCATGGACCATCCATTCCTTCCTGTGAGATGGGTACAAATATATTGTACACAATTGGAGGTTATTAGGAAATANGGTACAAAAAACTTGTATTTCCCCGTTGACATACAAGACTCTTGTACTATATGATGTGAATATCTTCCAATACNGAACACGTGTTCTTNTGTGGTTGTTATGGTNATCCATATTTTNCCTACATGTATGAGAGGAATGTTGGAAAGGGGGAGGGTACATTGAATCAGCAAACATTGACAGAGGAAGAATGCCGCACGGTACTGCGCCGGCTTGCTTGGCGCATCCAATACCAAGCCAGGAAGTACAGACAGCGGGAATGCCTGGGGGCCGAACGGGTTGTGGCCCTGGTATCAACGGACCAGGACATGTCTGCGCTGTACGTCCGGGAAATGTTGGCCGCGATCTCGTCGGACAAGGGCAGGTGGATCGTTCAACGCGTGATCCTGCACGGGTATCCCGAACGGGAAGTGGCTCGCGAACTGGCCATGTCACAGCAGGGGGTGAACAAATGCAAAACGAAAGCGCTGCAACAGCTGCGCACGCGTCTGCAGCATTTGAACGGCTGATGGACGAAGCCCGGAAAGGGGACAATGAAGCGCTGCTCCAGCTGTTGGAATGGTTTGAACCGGAGATTCACGCGCTCGCCCGGTTTATCAAAATGCCGAGAGAAGACAGCATCCAGGAGATCAAGGCGCAGTTTATCGCGTTTATCCGCGAGGGTGAATGACCGTGCGGATGCTCAGACAGCTTGGTTTTGATCGAATGGCATCGCTCATCTGTCTGATTGATGCAAGGTTGGACGGCGGACAAGCCTGTAGAAAAAAGGCTGCACGACGGTTTGTTTTGGGCCGTAAGGAATATGCAAGGCCGGGAACTGATGCTTCTCGGCCTTTCTCTATACGAAATGGAGTGAGCAGCTAATCGAAGGCTGTTTGTTTTTGGATGACAACAGTCACCGTTTTCGTTGGCGCATGCGGATATGTCAATTCCAGTGTATAGTGATCCGGTTTGGCGTTCGGAAAGGGAACCAACCTTCCCACGGGGAAATGGACGGTAAAGGTACCGTCAGGATTGACAGGATAGTCAAACGCGTACATCATATGCTGCTTGTAATTCTCCTGACCGCCATACAATCCGATTTGAAGCGTTTTGCCCGGTTGCACGTAACCGTCGATTTTACCCGCAACAGTGATTTGGTTTTCGGGAAGCGGCAGTGTGAATACGCTCCGTTCTTGAGGTGACAGAATGACGATTTCGGACACTGCTTTTTCTTGGGAGGCAGCCGGTTCGTCCGCGCCTGTTTCCGGAGACGCGGGGGAATAGAGACCACTTACCGCTGCACACAGGACAGCGACGATCTGTATAAGCATCGTTGGTTTTCGCACCTCGATCCATATATGGTTGACATTTATTTAAATTATTTCTAAATGTAAGACGCTTCTGCACCCGGTCATGTTTCTGCGTCGCACAAAAAACATGCGTCGAATGAGCCTTCGCAAGGCTCTTTTCTGTTTGGAAGAAAAAGAGATGACCCGGTTGTTACGCGACCGTGATGTTTTCCTTATATAAGTGAAGCGAGAACGTGGAGTTGAAACCAGTTAAGGAAGGAGGAAGGCGCCATGGAACATACGGTCTTGGACGCGCTGATTCAGCAGGGGCCATTTGCAGCGCTGTTTGTTTGGCTGTTGTTTTACGTGATGAAAACTAACCGCGAGCGGGAAACCCGGCTGCAGGACCTGCTGGACAAGTTCAGCGACAAGTACGATCTGATCATCTGCGAACTGCGAGAAATCAAAGACAAGGTAGGGGAGTGAGATACAGATACGCACGTAAACAGGCCCATCCCCCAGGCCANCGCANCAGTTGGCATCCATCCTCGATTTGGATAGCGAGCGGCGCGGGAAACCAGCGGAAATCTCCAATTTCCAATCNGTCAAATTTCTATTATGATAATGAATAAAGAAATTAATGTGAAAAAAGGGGGCAGGGGATGGCGTCGTTTTTTGATGAACGCAAGGCTTTGCACATGACGCTGCAGGGGCTGCTGGAACAGCGTGCCGCACTGCGGCGACAGTATGTGGATCAGGACAAACAATTGGGATTGGACATCAAGGAATTGTTGGCCCGGATCAGGGAGTTAGATGAACGTGAAAACGCTTACCAAACGAACGTGGAGGCGCCCGCGGCCGAGGAAGTTCCGACGGAAGTGCTGGAGCATTTGCGGAAAAGAAAGACGCCTATCCGTCATGATTACNCGGCCGTGGCCGAACAGGTAGAAGCCATCTTGCGGGAGGCGTCGGCGCCGCTGACGCTGATGGAATTATGCAGCGAACTGAAACAGCGGCACGGCGTGGAGTTTGCCAGTCCGTATATCGGCATCCAAAAAGCGTTGAAGCACCTGCCGCAGGTGAAAGTAGACAAGGACGGCCGCAAGCTGATCTTTTCCCTGAAACGGTGACAACAGCCGCAAAAAGGGCGTTGTGTTTCAAGCACGAACGCCCTTTTTGTGCATGGGTGATGTCGGGGGAACAGCGAATTGGGGAAGCAGCTGAGGCCTGGAGATTAGCTCAGAAAGGCTTTCAGCATCCAGAGGTGTTTTTCCAGACTGCGCTGGATGGAGAGCAGCATGTCGGCGGTCGCTTCATCNTCTGCTTGTTCGGCCGTTTTGATGCCCTCCCGCAGTTCGTCCACCAGCGTCTGGAAATCGTCGATCAGGGTCTCGACCATCTGTTCGGTTGTTTCGATGCCGGATGCCTCTTCGACGCTGGCGTCCCGCAGACATTCGCCGAGAGTGGCGATCGGTTGGCCGTTCAGCATCAGGACGCGTTCAGCCAGTTCGTCGATGTGGGCGGCTGCTTCGTTGTAGAGCTCCTCAAATTTGGCGTGCAGCGTGAAAAAATGAGGGCCTTTCACGTTCCAGTGATAGTTGTGCAGTTTCATGTGCAGGACGGTCCAGTTGGCGATTTGTTTGTTCAATACACTGTGTACCTGATGTTTCATGGTTTATCCGCTCCTTAATTAAAATCATTATTATTTAATACTTATTATAAACTAATACCCCCTTTTGTCAATGGCTTCATTACCGCCAATATTTTGCTCGGTTTATCATGGAAAATAACCGGTAAGGAGAGGGGAGTGGTGAATCTGGATGTGCTGACAATCGGCGGAGTGGTGCTGGCGGGAGGCCGCAGCGGCCGGATGGGACGGCCCAAGGAACTGCTGAGCTGGAAAGGGGGCACATTGATCGGACACGTGGTCAGCGAAGTGACTGCGCTGAACCTGCCCTGTCTGATCGTCTCCAACGCCCCTGAACGGCTGCCGGAGGAAGTGACCAGGCTGGCGAAAGTGAGCATCACCGGTGACCTGGTGCCCTCCGCCGGTCCGATCAGTGGAATCGTGACGGCGTTTCGCGTGCGGCGGGAAGAAGCGCTGCTCATCCTCTCCTGCGACCTGCCGTTTGCTGACCGGGAGCAGATCGGCCGCCTGCTCGCCCATGCGCAGCAAGCGAAGGAGTGGGATGTCGTGGCAGCGCACACGGCCGGCCGGCTTCATCCGTTGTTTGCCCTGTATCACAGAAGGACGCAGCCGTTGTGGGAAGAAGCACTGCGATCAGGCCGTTATCGACTGATGGATGTGCTGGAGCGGCTGCGGATTGCCGAGACGCCGCCCGGTCTTTTGGATGACTGGGCTGCCTNCAACGCCAACACGCCGGAAGAATACCGGATGGCCCTCGCGGAACAGCACGCGCGGGACATGGAGCGGAGGTAGGTTTGTTGTGAATCGCGGCTTTATCAAGCAATAGGAAAAACCCCGGCAAAACCGGGGGNTTCCTTTACGTATCGAGAGCTACAATCCGCTCCGCATGCGTATACACGTTCATCTTGTCGGGGCGGACAAATCCGACGGCGGTGATGTTCAGCTCCTCCGCCAACTGCAGCGCCAAGTCGGTGGGAGCTGACTTGGAGAGAATGATGCCGGCACCAATCTTGGCTGCTTTGAGCAGCACCTCGGAGGAGATGCGGCCGCTGAACACGAGAATTTTGTCCTCCGTCGGCAGGTTTTCCCGCAGGCAGTATCCGTAAATCTTGTCCAGCGCGTTGTGCCGGCCGATGTCGGAGTACCTTAGCAGCGTCTGCTCCGGCGTGCACAGCGCGGCATTGTGCACGCCGCCTGTGCTGCGGTGGATGTGGGACGACGCCTGCAACTCGTCCATCAGGCGGAACACCTGCGCCGGCGTNAGCGTGACTGTGCCCGCCACCGGTTTTGCCGTTCGCGCATCGCTGAAAAAGTAAAACGACTGCCGGCTTTTCCCGCAGCAGGACGTGATTCGCCGCTTCGTGTAAAAACTGTGTGACAGTCCGGTTTGCTGATGCAGATCCACGTAGGCAAATCCGCGGCTTTCGTCGATGGACATCTGCTTGATGTCCGTGTATTGCCGGATTGCTCCCTCTGCGGCGAGAAAGCCGATCACCATTTCCTCCAGGTCGGCGGGCGTGCAGACAATCGTCGCAAACTCTTCGTCATTGAGAAATATCGTCAGCGGGTATTCCGTAACAATCTCGTCGTCTTCCCAGGCGAACCGGTCCTGCCCGATCTTCAGCACCGGCCGTCTAATCGTACTCATCAGGTTTGACATAGCAGCCTCCTTGCCGTTTCACGCAGGATGTAGCAAAATTTTGAAAGTAATGTATTGTCGAGAAAGCGCTCACATGATAGTATACTATGTGAGGTTTTACTTGTCACAAAACATTCAACTTTTCTTGCAACAGTTCACATATAGACACGGGATAGCGCACCTGTCGCCGGTTTATTTGTGAACTGCCGAAAGTGAATAGCAAACACTTGCTGTTGATGCTGAAGTAGCGACCCTGCTGATGATTAACTGCCGTGTTTCATCTGTTCCCTCCTCGGGGCCAACGCGCGGACGACGAGGAGAACTGATGGATGCGGCAGTTTTTCTTTCTGCGAGAGCCTGTTCGCGAAAGTGGACGCTCTTTACCCCGCTTAAAAGGAGATGAATCACATGCAGGAAAAATTGAAGAACCGCTGGCTGATTGCTGCGGCTGCGGTGGGAATCCACCTGTCCATCGGTTCGGTGTACGCCTGGAGCGTCTTCACCAAGCCGATCATCAACCAATTTGGCTGGGAGCTGTCGAAGGTGCAGTTCACGTTCAGCATCGCGATCCTGTTCCTGGGNCTGTCGGCTGCGTTTCTCGGCCACTACGTGGAAAAACACGGTCCCCGNAAATCAGGCACTCTTTCGTCTATCTTTTTCGGTTTGGGGATCGCCGGGTCCGGTCTGGCCATTCAATTGGAAAGCCTCCCGCTGCTGTACCTCTGCTACGGCGTGTTCGGCGGCATCGGTCTCGGGGTCGGCTACATAACGCCCGTTTCCACGCTGGTGAAATGGTTCCCGGACCGCCGCGGGCTGGCCACCGGGTTGGCCATCATGGGCTTCGGCTTCGCTTCNCTGGTGGCAAGCCAGATCATGCAGGCGCTGATCGAAAGCGTAGGGATCGCCAATACCTTCTTCATTCTGGGAGCCGTCTATTTTGTCGTCATGTTTGCTTCCGCTCAATANCTNTCCCCGCCGCCTCAGGGATGGGTGCCGGAGGGCTATTCGGCTGAAGAAGGAAGCGGCAAGCAAATCAAGAAGGACCTGTGTCAGCTGACGGCCAACGAAGCGGTAAAAACCCGCCGATTCTACCTGCTGTGGCTGATGCTGTTCATCAACGTGACCTGCGGCATCGCGGTCATTTCCGTCGCCTCGCCGATGGCACAGGAGATCGTGGGCATGTCTGCGGCAATGGCATCGACGATGGTTGGCCTGAACGGCCTGTTCAACGGGGGCGGCCGGATTGGCTGGGCGACGCTGTCCGACTACATCGGTCGGCCCAACACCTACACGGCGTTTTTCCTGATCCAGCTCGTCCTGTTCTTCCTGCTGCCCAACCTGACTATGCCGGCACTGTTTATGGCGGCCATGTTTATCATCATGACCTGTTACGGCGGCGGTTTTGCCTCCATTCCGGCCTATATTGCCGACCTGTTCGGCACCAGGCAGATGGGCGCNATTCACGGTTACATCCTGACGGCATGGGCAGCGGCAGGGCTGGCCGGGCCGATTTTCGCCGCCTGGGTGCGCGAGAGCACCGGCAGCTACATCGGTACGATGACCGTCTTTGCTGCCATGTTCGCCGTCGCCTTGGTCATCTCGCTGATCATCCGACTGGACATCAAGAAATTGCGGGAGCAGGCGAAACAGAATGAAAACTCTGTTGAATTGGCTTGCTGATAGATGGTAAATTTTTAGGTAAGAGAATTTTGTAAAGGTGACATTTCGATGAATAAATACGAAGCTGAGTTCAGCAATTTAGTCAGAGCTTTCCGCAAGCGTCACATGGGNAAAGGCCCCAGCAAGATTGTGACCACGTTTTGCAANAACTGGGCAATTTGCGAAATGGAGGGGAATCTTTCCCCGGTGGAAAAGTTCATTGCGACGGCTGATGAAGGCAAACAGATGCTTCGCGCGGCCCGCACGGAAATGGTAAAAGAAATGTACCGCAAAAACCGGCCGGTCGAAATGGAGGCATTTCTGGGCGCAAACTTCGTCGATTTATTCGTCGATATTGACATTGAACGCGATTTTGGCATGTCCATTTTCGTCTTTGATCAAGATATCGAGAAGAAGTTTAAAAACGAGTCGTGAGTCTGCGCCGAAGCAGCGACCCTGTTTGTCGGGCAGACAAGAGAGCATGGGAAACGCGCGCGTAGTTGGGACTTGGCAGCGCCCCTGCCTGAGACAACCACCGTGGACATTCTCTGTCCGATGAGAAGGGACTGGTTCATGGGTGGTTGTCTTTTTGTCGTCCTGCNCGTTACGCAGGTTCACCGGCCGACTTCAGGGGACGGGTCTTGCAGCAAAAGGAGGAACAGACGATGCACGTTCAGCGACAAACCATCAGCGTGGAGGAAGCGCTGCGCAGGCTGTTGGCGGACNTGACGCCGCTGCCGGAAGANCNGGTAGGCATTGGAGAAGCGTATGGGCGGACGTTGGCCCAGAACCTTGCCGCCACATGTGACATGCCGCCGTTTGACCGCTCGCCGCTGGATGGGTTTGCCGTGCGAGCAGCGGATACGGCCGGAGCCACACCGGATCAGCCGGTTCGCTTGCGGGTGCTGGAAACGGTCGGGGCCGGACAAGTCCCCCGGCAGACGGTAACCGCCGGAACAGCCGTCCGGATCATGACTGGCGCGATGATCCCGCCGGGAGCTGATGCCGTGATCATGTTCGAACAGACGGAGCAGCCCGGCCGGCAGCTGGAGTGGGTCGGGGTAAAACGGGCGCTTCGCCCTGGAGAAAACATCTCCCGCAGGGGGGAAGAAATCGCTGCCGGCGCGTGCGTGGCCCGGGCGGGAACGCGGATCAACGCGGGGATCTTGGCCGTGTTGGCGGCGTTTGGCTACGCGCAGGTTCCGGTCGTCCGCAGACCGCGCGTCGGATTGATTTCCACCGGCACGGAACTGCTGGATGTGGACCAGCCGCTTGAGCCGGGCAAAATTCGCAACAGCAACGCGGTAATGCTGTCCGCCTTGATCGCCGAGGCGGGCGGCATCCCGGTGTGGTTCGGACGATTGCCGGACGATCTGGCTCTGGCCAAGCGGCAGCTGGCCAACTGTCTGGAGGAGGTCGACCTGCTGGTGACGAGCGGCGGTGTGTCGGTCGGAGACTTCGACGTAATGGCCGCGTTGGCCAACGATCCGGAGGTCACCCTGCTGTTCAACCGTGTCGCGATGCGGCCGGGCGGACCGACAACCGGCCTTTTGTTCCGAGACAAACTGGTCTGTGCGCTGTCGGGCAATCCGGGGGCTTGTTTTCTCGGCGCCCAGCTGTTCGTCCGTCCCGTGCTGCGCCGGCTGCAGGGCGACCGAGAGACTGGCCTGCGACGCATCCGGGCCACGCTGGCGGAGTCCTACACGAAACCGTGTCCCTTCCCGCGCTATTTGCGCGGTCGGCTGACGGAGCGGGAGGGAAAACTGTACGTCGTTCCCGACCACAACGACAAGGCGGGCAACCTGTCCACGCTGGGCAAAAGCGAATGCTTCCTGATCATCCCGGCAGGTGGCCGGGGCAAACAGGCGGGGGAGACCGTCGACGTGATTCCCCACGCCGCGCCGGAGTGGAGAGAGGAGGCGTAGTGCATGGCAAACAAGCCGAGCGTGCTGCAGGTGGTGGGCTATTCCAATTCGGGCAAGACAACGCTGTTGACCAAACTGATTCCGCTGCTGGAGCGGGAGGGGCTGCGCGTTGGCGTGATCAAACACGACGGCGGTCACGATTTTGAGTGGGACCGACCGGGCAAGGACACATGGCGATACCGCGATGCGGGAGCGTCACTGGTGGCAATCGTCTCGCGGAGCAAGACGGCGATGCTGGAGCTGAAGCCTGTCCCGCTGTCTGTTTTGGTGGAACGAATGGCGGAAGCCGGTGCCGATTTTGTTCTGGTCGAGGGATTCAAGCAAGAGGACTACGAGAAACTGGTCGTGCTCCGCGACCCGGCGCACCGTGAATTGGTGGAGGCAGTCACCCGGCCCGTGGCTGTGGCTAGCTGGGAGCCGTTTGCGCACCCGACACTGCCGGTGTACGCCATTGACGACGCAGCGGGTGTGGCCAGGTTTATCCTGAACAGATATATAATGAAAGAACNGTAGTGGGAGCGGGCAATATGTGGCGGGCTGCTCCCTTCTCAGCCTTCATACTGAGGTCAGCCAATGGCTGGCTTTTTTCACACAGATCCGACCATGTGCAGGTTGGGCAATTAGATGCGTTACATTTTATTCTTATTTTTTTTTAGCTCCTCTATTTCATTTTTGAGTTTCGTTATTTCCGAATGCATATCTGCTATGGGCTTTTTTATTTGACTTCCCATTTTTATAAATGAGCTAACTAGAAAAATAAGTATTCCGGCTATAAATATTCCAAACAACAAAAAAATTTCCATTATATAAATCCCTTCCTTCTCATCCCTATTTCTGGATTTTGCAACTANAATGCATGGTAGACATTTATTGTAATAATACATCAGTAAGACTATCTGTAACGACTTCCTCGATACATTCAGACTTAGTACCCACAGAAAAACTGAATCAGCAAAATTATACCATATATTAACGAAGAAAACAATCCTTTACATGTAAATTATTTACATGTAAATTTTTGTTTGAAAATAAAGTTTTTGGAGGGGTGTATTTTGAAAAGTTCAAAACTGTTAACCGGTATTGTTGGTATGGCCTTGCTGGGAAGTTTGTTTAATTCTCCGGCTTATGCTGGAAGTATAAGTGATGGAGACAAAGATAAAAGAAGTAGAACTGTAGGCAATGCTACTGCAACATACATTAATGATACAGTTTACACTGCTTCCAGATGTGGCATGTCCGCAAAAGCAGTTTATAGTGCCTATGCAGATAAAACTATGGATGCAATTGGTATCAGTTATGAAGTTTATAGTCTTTTTGATATGGAAAATGCATTTGATAGTGATTCAGCAAGTGATTCAGATACCCGTAGAGTTGGCATGGTATCAAAAGAAACTCATGGGTATTATAAATCTGAAGCAGATTTTGATTTTGCAAGGTCTGGATCTACATGGTCTCCATTTTCTAGAGTTTACAATTGTGCAGAGAATCCCTCTTCGAGAGCGTATAATTATGATTCTTTGAAACAGGATAGCGTAGAATACCTTATTCAAAAGATTGACCAATTTGAATTTAATCAAGGATCTATGATCAGAAATCAACGATTTGATTCTGATAAAAAAGAAAATATCTTACTGGAGATTGCCGAACTTCTTTTTAAAAATCAAGAAACAAAACTTAATAAATATGGTGTAAACCTTTCTGATCTTAAGATTGTGGAAACCCCATATGAGTTAAAGAACGTAGATAATTTTGTTGATGAGTTCACTGGAATTGAAGTTGAAAATAATGGAAAATCAAAACTAATTAAAGTAGTTCATTTTAAGCCGATATTAACAAAATCAGGAGATAAGAGCTATGTAGTATTGCCGTATGCTTATGTAGACCAGACTAATAAACGGGTAGATACGGGTATCATTGCTGAAGAAATTGAAACATCGAATCAAATCAAATTAGCGAATAGTGACTTAAAGTTATCAAAAATACCATCAAAAATGAGGAATGGCGAGTATATCAAGTTTGATATGTTTGAAGATAAGCCAAAAAACGGCAAGTACTATTACATTAAAAATAATGATTGGTGGTACGAAAGAGATAATGCAGGTCACGGCGGAACATATTGGAAATTAAAGCATCGTGGCTCAAATGAATACTGGTCGATCACATCTTCTGGGAAAATTATCAGATATAAAAAACCCTAGGGAAACCCAGAGTATCGAAAAGTCTCCTTATTTCGATAAGGAGACTTCACTTTTTCCAAAGTACTCGTATAGGGGTGAAGCCAACTTTTAGAGATATGTAATACAAGCTATAACCCCTTTAATTTAATGCATTCGGGAGGTTTCAAGCATGGAATCAAAAATTTGTATGCCTACCAAACAAGAAGTTGAATTTTTGAAGAAGCATTTTCAATCTCTCGACGTTCTTGATTTATATCCGCAAGGGGAATACATATCGCTGATTGACAGATATCCGTGCAGTTTAACGGAAGATGAGATAGAACATGAACCTTTATCCTATTCACGTGAATGGAAGCCTGCCTCTAAAGAAAAACAGAAGTACCTGTCATACGAGAAGAGATTTTTACGATTTTTCTCATCCGTTTACCATTATCACAATAAACAGCAGGTGTTTGTTTATTGCCGGGATTTTGCTGACATTACGCATATTTGTTTGGAATATGCAGAGGATACACATGCTCGAAACATCGCTGCTAAGGTAATGGCTGAACTGAAAGAATCGAATCAGGGATTATTTAAGACATCTGACCTTGCCACCCTGGAGGTTTTCGTGACATTAACGTTGCGAGAAGCGATGTACTGTAACTTCTTCTTTGTAGACTCCTTGTCTGTGCTCATCGGGTCTTTCGAGATGACGTTTTTGCTCTACTGTACCGACCCGGAGACGTTAAAGAAGTACAAAGATATTGCCATTGAATCTGATCTGTTTGCCAGGAAACCGAATAGATGATGAGGTTACGACAGCAACCTGATGCAGGTTGCTTTTTTCGTTGAAAGAGGTAATTCATGTAAGAAATCTCCTTGTAAGTGAAGCATGTGGTAACTACAGCAGGATCATATACAAAAATTTTGACTGAAAAAGAGGTTTTTGCTGAGTGCTGTGAAAGAGAGTACTTGTGCGTATACATAATCAGGGAGGGATATACATGAAAACGCCATTGCCGATGCGCTGGAATCTGGAGGTGCTGTTTTCCGGCGGAAGCGAGTCCGAGTCCTTTCGCGCATTTCTCAGCATGCTGGAAGGAGATATTGCCGCACTGCAGGCGCAGGTGAGCGCCGATCGCGTGCGGATCGACGACAAGGATGCATTTGTTTCCCTGCTCACCCAAGTGCAGAGCATTGCTGTTCGGCTGAAGGAGGCGGGAGCGTTTGTCTCCTGCCTGACCGCCCAAGATGTAAAAGACGAACAGGCCAAACTCCTGAGCGGACGGGTGAAAACCGTATCCGCGTCATTCGCTGCGGNGCTGTCCAAATGGGAGGAACACCTGCTCGCGATCGACGAGCCGGCCTGGAACAAGCTGCTCGCCGCTCCGGAGGTGAAGCCGGTCGCGTTCAATCTCAATGAACGACGCAGACGGGCAAAGGAAAAGCTTCCGCCCGCNCAGGAGGTGCTGGCCAACGACCTGGCCGTGGACGGATACCACGCCTGGCAGGACCTCTACAATACCGTCGTTGGCCGCATGACCATCGAAGTGGAGGTGGATGGCGAGACGAAGCGTCTCTCCGTCGGCCAGGCCGCCAATTTGATGCACCATCCGGACCGCAGCGTCCGCGCTCGCGTTTTTGCCAAATGGAAGGAGGCCTGGGCGCAGGAGGCGGAACTGTGCGCACAGGCGCTCAATCACCTGGGCGGTTTTCGTCTGGCGCTGTACCGGCATCGGGGATGGGACTCCGTGCTGCGAGAGCCGCTGGACATCGGGCGGATGCAGGAAAAGACGCTGGACGCGATGTGGCAGGCGATCGACAACCGCAAGGATCGGCTCGTCGCGTACCTGGAGCGCAAGGCCAAGCTGCTGGGCGTGGACAAATTGAGCTGGTACGATTTGTCCGCTCCGATCGGCCGTCAGCACAAGAAGTTGTCTTATGAGGAAGGCGCTGCGTTCATCCTCGAACAGTTTGGCCGGTTCAGCCCGAAATTGGCCGCCTTTGCTCAAAACGCCTTCGAGAATGGATGGATCGAGGCAGAGGACCGGCCAGGCAAACGGCCAGGCGGCTTCTGCACCAGCTTTCCGGCCAAGGGCCAGTCTCGCGTGTTTATGACCTACGCGGGCAGCATGCAAAACGTGTCCACCCTGGCGCATGAACTGGGGCACGCCTATCACCAGCACGTCATGAACGATCTGCCCCCGCTGGCGCAAAACTACGCGATGAACGTGGCGGAGACGGCTTCTACATTTGCCGAGATGATCGTGGCGGACGCGGCGGTGAAGAACGCCGCCAGTACGGAGGAGCGGGTGGCTCTCCTGGAAGACAAAGTGCAGCAGACCATCGCCTTTCTCATGAACATCCAGGCCCGCTTCCTGTTTGAAAAAAACTTTTACGCCAAGCGGAGAAACGGGCTGNTCAGCGCAGAGGAGCTGAGTCGCATGATGCTGGAAGCGCAGAAAAAGGCGTACAGCGACGCGCTGGCCGAATACGAGCCGCTTTTCTGGGCGTCCAAGCTGCATTTTTACATCACGACGTATCCCTTCTACAACTTCCCGTACACCTTCGGCTATTTGTTCAGCCTGAGCGTGTACGCGCGCGCCCTGCAGGAGGGACCGGCCTTTGCCGACAAGTACGACGCCCTGCTGCGCGATACGGGACGGATGACCGTGGAAGAGCTGGCAAAACGGCATCTGGATGAGGACATTANCGACGTCCGGTTTTGGCAGAAGGCCGTGGATCGGGCCGTCGCCGACATCGACGAGTTTCTCCACCTGACGAAATAAAACGTGGAATATCAGCGCGAGCGGACGTCATCCCGACGATCGGATGGGAATTGATCCCGCGCCCTGCACATCAGCACATCCGCCAGGCGTCTGCCGGCGGCGTGAGGGTAACCCTCGCCGGTGTCTCAAGCTCCGGCGGGGGTTTTTATGGGACGAACGGAGCAAAAAAATTTAGGCTTGGGGTGAATGGGAAAGTACGTTAAAATGAAGGGCGTGGCGCAAGCGATCATGCGCGAGACAAGCGAGGAGGCAAACGGCGTCGTCAAACTGCCTCTTTTGCCAGAAAGGTGAGTACAATGGATCTGTGGTCAATGTTCGTAGCATTCGTGTTAGGGCTTGTGGAAGGACTGACGGAATTTGCGCCCGTCTCCTCGACCGGGCATATGATCATCGTTGACGATATGTGGCTGAAATCCAAGGAGATGTTTTCCCCCGAGGTGGCCAACACCTTCAAGGTGGTGATACAGCTCGGATCGATCCTGGCTGTGGTAATCGTCTTTCAAGAGCGCTTTTTCGATCTGCTCGGGCTGCGGAGACGCGCGACAGGCGGACAAGCCTCCGGCCGCAAACTGAAGCTGGGTCAGGTGATCGTCGGGCTGCTGCCGGCTGCCGTATTGGGCCTCCTGTTTGAGGACTACATCGACCAATACCTGTTTTCGGTGAACACCGTGCTGATCGGATTGGTGGCGGGCGCTTTCCTGATGCTGGCCGCTGATTGGTTCCGCCCGGGCAGGCCGAAAGTGGAGACGGTTGACCAGCTTACGTACAAGCAGGCCTTCTTGATCGGGTTGTTTCAATGCATTGCGCTGTGGCCGGGCTTCTCCCGTTCCGGTTCGACGATTTCAGGCGGGGTGCTGTTGGGATTGAGCCACCGCGCTGCGTCCGATTTTACCTTTATCATGGCTGTCCCTGTCATGTTGGGGGCAAGCTGCCTGTCGCTCTTGAAGCACTGGGATTCCTTCACCCTTGATGCCCTGCCGTTTTTTGCGGTCGGCTTCATCAGCGCATTCGTTTTTGCGCTGCTCTTCATCCGCTTCTTCTTGAAGCTGATCAACCGGATCAAACTGGTTCCGTTTGCCCTTTATCGCATCGTGCTGGCAGCGGTGCTGTATCTGGTCCTGATGTAAGAAAAACGGCTTTGGAGGTATCGGCGAAAGCGGACCTTCGCCGGACAAGCGTAAAAAGCAGTCGGGAACAATTGGGTTTTCCGACTGCTTTTTTTGTTGGCGGGGACGGATATCGTGATGCTGTTTGTCCGGGCATCGGCATATGCTGGTGGTGAGGAGGGAGTCGGATGCGGGAGAAAGCGGCGTTCGTCGTCCTGCGGATGGTGACGGGCTTGATTTTCTTTGCCCACGGCCTGCAGAAGCTGCAAAAAGGATTGGGAGTGGTGGCCGAGTGGTTCGGGAGTGTCGGACTTCCGACATGGTTGGCCTATCTGGTGACGCTGGCGGAACTGCTGGGTGGGATGGCGCTTGTGATCGGGCTGGCGGTACGGCCTGCGTCGCTGCTTCTGGCTGTGATCATGGTCGGTGCCATCGTTACCGTCAAATGGTCAAACGGCCTGATCGGTGCGAACGGCGCAGGAGGGTACGAGCTGGATCTCATCCTGCTGGCGGTGACCATGTATCTGGCCGTCACGCAAAGAGAGGATCAGGGAGGCAAGCCTTGTGACCCTCGATTTCNCTTAAAAAACCGCTGATCCAGCGGTTTTTTTCGTGCATCCGTACACCGGCTGTTCCAGCAGCAGCAGCCAGCTAGACGTGTCTACGTTTCATTTGCAAATAGATCAACGCCCCGCGACTGCAGGATCTCCACCGCCTCCCTGACCGGCAAGCGGGGCAGGCGGAATTCGTCCGCCACCGTCTCTTCCAGCTCCCGGAGGGAANNGAGCGTCAGCCGGCGCTCGCCGCCGTCAGCGTGCGTGATCAGCAGTGTGTTGTTTTTCAATGAGACGCTGCGTTCGCTGTCCCATTGATACACATGGATGCGCAGGCAGTTGAGAAAGAAGGCGCCGGGGGCAAACGAGCGGTCGATCGCTTCGGCGAAATCGTCCGGCTCCCGCTGCTCCTCCGGGTCAAAGTGCCAGTCTTCGTTCACCAGCTTCTCCCCCCGGTAATGCAGGTATTGGTAGCGGCCCGGCCGCTCCGCATCCGGTGTGATTCGCACCGTCTCCGGGCCAAAGCGGATGCAGTTGTCGGGATCGCGGCGAAAGCGGACCGGCTGATACACGGGGGCGGTGGAGCCCAGATCGACGTAGACCGGCTCTCCTCCCCATTCCGGCAGCCGGACGATGACCGCCGTATGGGAGGTTCCCACCGGCACGAGATGTGCAGAAAAGCCCAGCTCGCGCAGCAGCCAGAGGAGATTGGCGTGGATGGCGTAGCAGGTGCCGCCAAACCCGCAGCGGACGGCATCGGCAACAAACCGTTCAGGCGAGGGGAGGCTCTTGTGCCCCGGTCGCCGGGCCTGCAGCAGTTTGCCGACGTTTTCAAACGGAAACGCCTGCAGATGAGCGCGGCACAGTTCGCTGAGGAAGGCGTAACTGGCCGGGCGCGGCGCTATTCCCAGATGATGGAGATAGGCAGATGCCCAAGCGGGTAACCGCGACATGGAAAACCTCCTTACGAGACAGATTTCCAGGCGTGCACGGCGATAAGCGCCCAGCCGGCCAGGAACAGGACGCCGCCAAATGGCGTGATTGCCCCGAGCGCTTTGATGTTGGTGAAGCTGAGGGCGTACAGGCTGCCGGAAAAGAGCAGGGTGCCGACAGTGAAGCACCAGCCCGCCCAGGTCAGGACAGACGATTCAGGGTACCATTTGCACAGCAGGGCGACCAGCACCAGCGCCAGCGCATGTGTCGTCTGGTAGGTAACCCCGGTGTGGTAGACGCCGAGCAGGTAGTCGTTCAGTTTGCCTTTCAGCACATGGGAACCAAATGCGCCCAAGGCGACGGAGAGAAAACCGCTGATAGCGCCAAGCAATAAAAAGATACGCACGAAACATTCGCTCCTTTGTGTAACGATATGCATATATAGCGTTATTGTACCGCAATCACGGCGTTCATGCCCAATTGCAAATTGTTGAACGCGCACTTTGGCCTTTCGTCCAGACCGTCTCACAACTTGCGACATAGGATGCAGTAAGGCGGCAGCTTTCTGATGTCGCCGCCGCAGGAGGTGAGCAGCATGGGCAAATGGACAACGCTGGTGGGCGGCCTCGTAGGCGGTTGGTCCTTCTTGAAAATTCCGCTGGAAGGCACGTTCCTCTCCTTTATCGATCCTGTCGTCGATGGCGTTGGTATCGTGGCGGCAGTCGTGTTCTCGGGTGCACTCATTTATTATGGCGTACGCGACTGGATCCAAGGTTAACAACCGGATTAGTGCAGACAGCGGCAAAGACGTCCCGGCAAAAGGGGCGTCTTTGTCATTGGCCAGCTCAAAGGTGGTCGGCTTTACATCGTCGTCTTGTCGAGTGCTCTCATGCAAGCTGCTCCCATATACATAGTGGAGAGAAGAAATGGGGGGAAGCGACATGACCAACGACGAACGCAAGGAACTGGAGCGCTCGATTGAAGAAATCACGGAAATCGCCAAAGGCTTNGGCCTTGACTTTTACCCGATGCGCTACGAGATATGCCCGGCTGACATCATCTACACGTTTGGCGCGTACGGCATGCCGACGCGGTTCTCGCATTGGAGCTTTGGCAAGGTGAACCTCCATCAATATGAAAAATTATTCGACCACATTCCATATGATCGTCGGGTCAGCTTTCTTATTTAGCACCACTTTTTTAATGATTTTTCGCAGCATAACTTTCTGTTCCGCCAACGTCATATAGTCCCAGGCTTCTCCGATCTCCCGTATGAGGAACTGCATTTCCGTGCGATCAAGGAGATGTGGTTCCTCGTCTTTTAGATCCTCGATCTGTCGCTCAAGGGCTTCGCGTTCTTCTTCAAGGTTTTTGATCCGTTCACTTACTGCCGAGGCTTTTATGGCTCCACTTTGGATGGCATCATACAGGTTCTCAAGCCCAGCTTTAACTGCTTCCAATTTCTCCATCAGTGTTTGAATCAAAGACTCATCTGAACTGCCTTCTTCGCTTTGTTCCAAGAAGGACAACATTTTCTCAGGGTTTAAGGAAGTTTCTTTGATTTGCTCAATCACGTATTGTTCGACGTGGCTTCTATGTTGATATCCAAGCCAACACCGCAATTCCGTGCTACGATCTTTGGGGCGGACATGCTGATTTTTGCATGCGTAAAACTCGTACATATATTCGTGACCACCACGGTTTTGCTTCCGGCGAACATGAACCACGGGGGAGCCGCACACTCCGCATTCCAAGAGACCAGTCAAAAGGTACTCACCCACTGGAGGAAGCCCCTCACTGCGCCGATCCCATTCTTTCTGTACCGCATACCACGTGTCAGAATCAATGATTGCTTCATGCCTGCCTTCAACGAGCGTTCCATTGTTGACGAGCTTACCGATGTAAATCGGCCGCCTGAGAATGTCGCGGATGATACCGTGATCAAATACCCGTGCTTTGGTACGGGAGGCGGCCCAATCAGCGATAGCGCTCCTTGATTTGCCTTGCAGGTATTGACGATATATTTCTTGCACGATCCGTGCCTCTTCCGGATTAATTTCCAACTGCTGCGCCTCTTTGTTCCAGGTATATCCGAATGGGATGGGGCCGCCATGCCACAGCCCCTGGTTAACCCTCTGTCGGCGGCCCGAAGTCGTGCGCTCAATGATCATATCTCGCTCTAGCTGCGCGAACACTGCCAAGATTCCCAGGATTGCTTTGCCAAGTGGGGTAGAGGTGTCAAAGGGCTCGGTAGCTGACTTGAAGGTGACGTTATTCTTCTCGAACACCTCTTCAAGCAGATGCAGGACATCCAACTGCTTTCTACCCAACCGGTCTAGCTTGTACACAATGACCATTTGTATTTTTCCCTCTTCGATGTTACGGATCAACCGTTTCAAAGCCGGCCGGTTTAGGTTGGTCCCGGTATAACCATCATCTATGTAGAGGGTGTAATCATCCCAGCCTTGTGATTGGCAGTAGGCAATGAGGCGTTCCTTTTGGTCATCGATGGAATATCCTTTTTGGGCTTGTTCTTCAGTAGACACGCGCGCATATAAAGCGATGGTCATGTGATCACCTCGCTTTGATTTTAGCATGGACGCATAGGGGCAATTCACATTTATTTTTCTCTGTCTCATTTGTAGCCGCATTTGCCGTACTCGCTTCTACGCGGCGGTCGTATAGTAATTTTGTATGTGTCTCTTATAATAAACTTGCTTCCTTTAACCAACCTTGCTATTCCTTCTAAGGCTTTCTCTGTATTCATCTGCAGATGGTTCGTCATTCCAATTTACGTTTCCACTGTGTAGTTCACTGACGATTTTCTTTATTTCACTGAGAGGAACATTGAAAAATTCTTTTCTGGGATTAACTTTGTTTAGTTCATACTGACTTAGGCGATCATGTAGTGCAGATTCTAGAGCAGGTGCATCTTCGGTAAAAATGATTGCGTGCACATCGAATTTAAATGGTACGGAGGCATCGCCCAGCTCGTTAATTCTTTCCATAGGATCAAGACGTCTAGTCATGCCAACCTTGTATATATTTTCACCGAATGCGCCAATGTTTGATATGACATATACAAATCCCGCACGAGTATTTTGTTCGCGGTTGATAATTTCCTCCTTGTCCTTGACAATACGTTCAAGTTTTTCTTCCAAAGATTTGATCTGTTCGACATAAAAGTTTTTCTCTACTTCACTTGTTGTACGCTGCATGTGGGCCATCAGTTTTTTGATCTCATTCCGGAAGTGATTTTCCTCTTTTTCGAGTTTTTGTCGTTCTCTTTCGAGTTCTTTGCGTGCCTTTTCCTCGTCGAGAAGCTGTTCACGTATAGCTTTTTGCATTTCCTTTTCTTGTTCTTTTTTTAATGCATATGTGTAAACAAGGTTAAGCTCTTCGAGTTTGCTTTCCAAGAATTCATTAGAAATTGCCACCCCATCTGTTTCAAATATTTTATTAAGTGTTTCGAAAGCTTTGGTGATTTTTCCGCGTGCAGAATCTACATTACGTGCAGAAATATTTGAGATAATATTTTCGCATTCAGCGTTGAAGCATCTAAGGATTTGTTTTGCGTTGTTATTAACTACTTTCTTTTTGTCGTTTGCTGTAATCACAAGAGCCTTGTTGTTCTTAATTATCTCTTTTTGATTAAGTCTGAGTAACTGAAGCTTATTTTTGATTTCTTCCGAAGTAAATTGTTCATATGAATATATATCAACTGCAGCTACTAAAGCCTCTTTTGTAAAATTCTCAATTTCTGATTGAAGACGACGTTTTTCTTGATTTAAATCAACAATGCTTTGTTTAATGGACACTTCTTTTTCTGAGAGTTTTTCAACTTCTTGTTTGGCTTTATTAATGATAACTTCAGCTTCACCCTTTGCTTTTTCTAATTCTTGTCTTGCATTACTCAAGGTCTCGTCAACAGATCCATAATTTTTTTGTTGTATCAATAGGAGAATGATACCTATGATCGCTGGAACTACATTTAAGGGCCAAAGGGCTATTAGAATTGTAATTACCCAAGTATTTAAGTACCATCTTTTTTTCATGTAGCATCCTCCTTAGTAAAATAAAAAACAGATTACTTGTTCAGCAGCCGTATGAGGATTTATTCTCCACAGAACGGATTGTTTTTTCATCGTCATAGTAGTTTTTCCCTTACTCCAACCACTTTATATACCCAAACCCACCCTTCGACCTGGCAAGTGCGTCTGCCTTTTCGGGAAAGATGAGGGACAAACGATAATACACGAACTCTTCTGAAACCAAGAATTCGTCTGCCAACATTGAAATATCAACTGGCTGGTCGTACGATATGACCACCTCCTTCAACATTTGCATTGGCATGTATAAGTAAGCAGAAAAATTCTTGGCTTGTCGCTCCTGCCATGCCAGAAGACTCTTCGTTGTTTGAAGTTGGCTGATCGTATGTAGGTACAAGTGCCCAAACTCTTCTCCGGCTAATTGCTTAAAATTTACATAATCCACTCCATGGGGAATAAAAATAAACCCTCTTCGAAACCCTGTACATACTGAGTATGCTAGATCTGGTTGCGGAGAGGGTTTTATTTTGATTTTGTAATATGCACAAATTTCTTCGATGTCTATTTGATCGGGGTACTTGTATCCGAACTTGCTTATAACGTGATTTGCACGTTCCTCCGTCATGTTGTAGCTGCGTTGAGGGAGTATGTCTGCGAATTTCATGCTGTGTACCACCTGGTATGCTGTGTATCACCTAGTGACGATTTTAATCCTCAGGTTCCTCATCATCGTCGTTTTCCAAATCAGTTTTTATAAACTCCCACATTTTGATGACCTTTTTGATCTTGGACGGATCGGAGGCTAGGTCGTTAAAAAATACGGGGTATTTTTTCATTTCATCCAGGACCCTGCGTTCTTCGTCAGTTAGTTCTATGGACTTCTGGGAAGGAAACGGATCGTCGGTACGACCGAGAAGATAATCTACTTTTACTTTAAAAAAATCGGCGATCTTTTCTAAGGTACTGTAATCAGGCTCACGTTTACCGTTTTCATAGTTTGAATACGCCTGGCGTGTGATCCCAAGTTTGTCGGCCATATCTTGGTGGGTTAATTTTTTTTGTTTTCTAAGTAATTCTAACCTCTTGGCAAACATGGGACTTACCTCATTTATCTTAGTATTGTTATCTATTATAAAGCAACTTGCTGTTGCTAAGAAAATAAGCAACAAAAAGTTTACAAAAGGTGTTGACAGCAACATTTCGTTGCTTATAATGAGGAGTATAGCCGCAACAAAACGTTGCGTAGGAGGTGAGAATAGTGCGCCGGGAGTGGTTAGTGAATGCACGAGGCGATCTTACTCACGAAGAAGTGGCTAACCAGGTTGGCATCAAACGGCAGTATTATAGTATGATCGAAAACGGCATTCGAAATCCTAGTGTTAGGGTTGCAAAGAAAATTGCAGCAGTTCTTAACGTAGATTGGACCCTTTTTTTTAGAGATAAAGGCAACGAAATGTTGCAGGGGAATTCTAAACCAGCTTGAAGTGAGTTGAACAAATGAATAGGGCTGTCCCACTCACGAGGATTCATACACTGTAGCAGGGAGGGATGACGATGGTAAAGCGTAAGTTTCCACCGGATGTCGAGAAGTTTATCCACGAACTTTGCGCCAAGGCAATCCGGCGTGCAATCCAAAACGGCACTTATAAACCGTTGCAACAGCCATCATCCGAACCCAAAGTGGCGGCTCTCAAATGAGGGCCAGCCTGGTGGACAAGCATCCCGCAAAGGAGGTGAAAACACATGCAACTGACCGAGCAACGCATCCGCGAGATTGTGCGGGAAGAGATCAAGGCTGCCCTAGAAGAAAGGGACGCCGCCAGTAAGACGGCGCTTTTGGATTTCGTCAAGTCATCAGATTTTAAATCAAAAATTCAATCCGCTATTACTTCTGCTCTTGACTTAAATATTCGTTAAGTTCCTTGTGGTACTTCTGAAGCATTTGGACGGTGTAAGTTCCGGACAACTGTATAGCAGTAACGATAGTTGCTATAGAAATTTCGTGACCTGGAACTAGACCGCTCTGTGCATAAGTCTCAATATTTTTTGCAAGTGTTTCAGTTACCTTTTCAGATACCAATTTTGCAATCTCTTCATTGTGTTTTTCAAAATCGAAACGGAAAACCATCATTTCATCTCCCCTAAACTTTGTTCAAAGAACGCTTCCTCGCCAAAGTTCGCGTTCTTCCGACATACAGATTCGATGGAGAGGTGGAAAATCCTACAAACTGCCTCGCAACGGCATACCCAAATATCAAGGAGGAATGCATGCATGGAAAAAGATCGAGACCCTTTGAAACGACCAACTTATGTCACACAGATCGGCAACACAACCATCAAGATTCGTTCGGCGCTTCCGTTCATGACACCTGAGGAGCAAGAGCGTTGGTGGATAGAAAACGACTCCTTGCCAGAAGTGCAAATGTTCAAGAAAGCTCGGATAGCAGCTCTGCTCCACGTTGCCAAAGCGGAAGCCGCAAGAGAAAACAATAGTGCGTAGCACCGGATACCCGGTGCCATGTCGGACAAGCTCGAAAGGAGGTGTCTCTGTGAACTTCACGGACATCAAGCAAGTGCGTCGAACCAACAGCGAAAACGAGGCGAACGCACTGTTGGAGCAAGGTTGGGTACTGCTTCATATCACAAGTAACGGATACCAGTTCCACTATCTGCTGGTTCGTACCTGAAAAAAATTCCCCTGGTTTGACCGGGGAGAGCGTGGAAGATGAGCACAGTTTGATTGTACTTCGAAAATTGAATTCCACATGTAAAGGAGAGGGGAACACATGAGCGCAAACAGATACGGCCATCAACTCGGCCAGGCGCTTATGGAAGCCGGTATGACCCAACTAAGTTTTAGCTTCGATGCTCATGTAAGCCCGGAATCCGTAAGTGCGTACAAAAACGGACGAGCCATAGCGCCTCCAGATGTCAAATCCAAGTCGATCCTGTTGACCGACAATCCATTCTTAGCGATAGCCGCGGCGCATGAATCCACGGCAGGGACAAGCCCCCCAATTCTGGACGGAGACAACGTAGAGCTGAATCGGCACACAGT
>JGI25329J36429_1000524_pt1 | contig 24195 bp, 17 predicted proteins | sample HigsolmetaAR204D_FD_36429 | JGI IMG/M metagenome (IMG submission 36429)
AAGACCCCTCAAAGACGATGAGGTTGATAGGTTCGGTGTGGAAGCGCGGCAACGCGTGGAGCTGACGAATACTAATCGGTCGAGGACTTATCCACAGATATTCCTTGGCAAATCATGCAGATCCAGTTTTGAAGGAATACGGCAGAAAAGCTGTATCCGCGATTGCTGACGGAGCAATCACGGATACAGCTTTTTTCTTTTTTGCGATGGTTGCACTGGCAAGCTGCTTTTCAAATTTAATTCAAAAAAACACATGCTCTAATGATACTAGGGTACTTATGCTTTTTTTTGGAAAGAAAGAGAGAGGAAACGGAGGAAAGCCACTTGAATCGAATATTGCGAAGCAGTGTCATCGGGCTGCTGGCACTGGCGGTTTTGGCCGGGTGCTCAGCCAACAGCGGCGGCCCCAATCCGCGAGGGGGACAGGCTTCCCGCGCTGTGCCTGTCGAAGTGAAGAAGGCACAACAGGAAAATTTTTCNGTTCCCATCACACTTTCCGGGCGTTTGAAAGCGTTGCAGGAGGTGGATGTGGTTGCCAAGGCGTCCGGCCGGGTCAAGCANGTAATGGTAAAAGTAGGGGACAGGGTGCGTGCCGGACAGCCGATCTTGACCTTGGATGAAGAAGAATTGCAGATTCAAAAGCAACGTGCGGAAGCGTCCCTGCAGGCAGCGAAGGCGCGCTACGCCAAGGCGCTTGAGGGAACGGACGAGGAAACGCTGGCGCAAACTGCCAACACGTTGCGGGAATTGGAAAACAAGTACCAGCAGGCTTTGGTAGATCTGGAACGAGCAGAGACTTTGTTTCGGGAAGGAGCTATTTCCACTGCCGAAGTGGAACAGGCACGGCTGGCGCTTTCGACAGCGCGCACCAATCTGGAAAACCAAAGGCAAAAGGCGAATCTGGAGAAGAAGGGCCCTTCCCAGACAGATCTGCAAGCTGCAGAAGCGGAACGGAAACAAGCCGAGGCTGATTATGCGCTGACTCAGCTAAACCTGCAAAACATGACGGTTTTGGCCCCCATCGACGGCATTGTGGGATCACTGGAGACATCTGTCGGCGAGAATGTTTCCAACAACAGTGTCGTGGCGAAAATCGCCAATCTGGAAAAGTTGAAGGTGGTGGCAAGGGCAAGCGAAGGACAAGTTGGTCAGTTTGAGCCGGGCAAGACTGTCAAGGTGACGGTTTCGTCGATCAGCCTTACGCTGGATGGAAAGATCATCACGGTCAGCCCGATTGCAGATGAAACGAAGGCATATCCGATTGAAATCGAAGTTTCCAATCCGGATTTGAAGGCGAAAGCGGGAATGGTGGCTTCCATCGAGATGCAGGGAACGCCCCGCCAGGCAGTGGTGGTGCCGCGGGAAGCAGTGGTCAGCCGCGGCGCCGATTACTATGTGTTCATTGTTCAGGACGGGAAGGCGAAGCAAACGAAGGTTACGCCAGGTGAGACAGACGGGGAGAAAGTGGAGATCCTGTCTGGTTTGCAAGGCGGGGAAGACGTCGTCGTGCAAGGGCAAAACACCTTGGTGACCGAAGCTGCCGTGACGGTGATCGACCCAAATCAGCCCCAATCTGACAAGCAAAAAGCTCCCGGCAACAGGCAAAGACCGGCTGGCAGTGTAGGCGGACCACCCGCTGGGCCGCCAAATGGACCAGGTCCGGGAGCGCCGAGAGGATAGGTGAACAAGCCCATGCATATATCCGAACGTTCGATTCACCGCCCTGTCACGGTCATGATGGGGGTTATGATCGTCATCATCCTGGGGATCATTTCGTTGACGCGCATTCCGATCGACCTGTACCCGAAGATTGAAATTCCGACCGTAGCCGTTATGACCAGCTACTCCGGAGTCGGCCCGGAAGAAATCGAGAACCTTGTCACGAAGCCGATTGAACAGGCGGTGGCATCCGTTTCCGGGGTGGAATCCATCAGTTCCACTTCACGCACGGGTTCGTCCATGGTCATCGTCCAGTTTGACTACAACGCCGATCTGGAAAAGGCCGTGTCGGATATCACGCAACGGGTGGAAAGGGCAAAACGCTCCCTCCCGGATGATGCGGATTCGCCGACTGTAAACCGGATGGACCCCAACAGTACGCCAACGCTGGTACTCGCCATTTCGGCCGATATGTCCGCCGATCAGTTGAAAAACTATGTGGAAGGACAGATTGCTCCCGCTTTGGAAATGGTCGGGGGCGTTGCATCGGTTGAAGTTTCCGGGGGATTGGACCGGGAGATCAAAATTCACCTGGATGAAAGCAAACTGGAGCAATACGGGCTGACCCTGTCGGAAGTCAGCCAGCAATTGAAAAACCAGAACATGGATTCCTCCAGCGGCAGCATTACTGAAGGGGGAGTCTCCTATACCGTACGCTCGTTGGGCAAATTCTCTTCGATCGACGACATCCGCAACGTGTCGATTCCGCTCCGCGAGGGCGGACGCGTCTTTCTCAAGGACGTGGCCCTGATCGAGGACAGCTACAAGGAAGCGACGGTGGAAAACAGCCTGAACCAACAGACCGCCGTCACCGTGACCGTGATGAAACAGTCGGGGAGCAACACGGTGGCAGTCGTCGACGCCTTGTACGCCGAACTGGAAAAACTGAAGGCGAGCATGCCGGAGTCGATGTCGGTCATGGCGCTGTCCGACCAATCCGCATTCATCCGCGCCTCCATCAACACACTGGTTGAGGACACGCTGATCGGCGGCGCTTTGGCGATTCTGCTCATCCTGCTCTTCTTGAAGAGCGTAAGCAGCACCTTTATCATCTCGACAGCGATTCCGATCTCCGTCATTTCTACGTTTGTGCTGATGTACTTTACGGATATGACGATCAATACGATGAGTCTGGGCGGACTTACCTTGGGGATCGGGATGATCGTCGATGACGCGATCGTCGTGCTGGAAAACATCCATCGCCACCGGGAAAAGGGGCTTCCGATCCTCCAAGCGGCAGTCAAGGGGACGAAGGAAGTGGCCATGCCGGTTATTGCCGCAACCTTGACCACCATTGCCGTCTTTTTCCCGATTGCCTTTGTGGAAGGCGTTACGGCACAGTTGTTCCGGGATCTGGGTGTCACCGTGTCCTTCTCTCTGCTGGCATCCCTGGTGGTTTCCCTCACCGTGACTCCGACGCTGGCCGTCAAGTGGAGCAGCGGCAGGCACGGTTCCGCAAAAGCGGCAGACACGGGAAAAGGCGAAGCACACACGACCTGGCTGCACGAGCGGTACCGCCGGATTTTGAAATGGTCGCTGTTCCACCGCAAAACCGTGCTGGCGATCGGGACGGCAGCGTTCGTCGCCGGTTTGGCCCTGATTCCGTTTATCGGCCAGGAGTTGATTCCTGCTTCGGATCAGGGGCAAATCAACGTTTCGCTTTCCCTGCCAAACGGCACGGAACTGGAAAAGATGAGAGGGATTATTACCCAGGCACAGGAAATTCTCAACACCATTCCCGAGGTCGAAACCATCTTTACGGCCCTCGGTTCTCCCAATCCGACGCGGAGCAACAATGCCACCACTTCGGCCGGTTCGTTCCTGCTGATGCTTGCCGATGATCGGGAGAGAAGCACTGCTGAAGTGGCGGAAGAGATCCGGCAAAAGCTGAACCGCTTCCCCGGGGCGAGATTGCGGGTAAGCGAGGTATTCAGCGGCACTCTGCCGATGATGGGCGGAGGCGGCGGCGGAGGCCAGTTTGGCGGAAGTGCGCCGATTGCCTACGCCATTCGCGGAGGTGACGATGAAGTCTTGAAAGAACTTGCGGAAAATTTGACGGCGCTGATCGCCGAAGTGCCGGGGGTGCGGGAAGCCGACAACGACGTGGAGGAATCGCGTCCGGAGATCCAGGTGAGGCTGAATCGGGTCGCCGCTGCTGAACTGGACGTGACGCAGAGCATGGTCTCCAGCGCGATCCAAACCGCTTTGGGTGACCAGGTTGCCACCCGCTACGAAACCCAGGGGACGGAAATTGACGTCACGCTGTCCGTGGGAACCGACAAAATCACCAGCATGCAGGAAATTGGCGAACTTCTGCTGACCACTTCAAAAGGTGAGCTGATTCAGGTAAAAGATGTGGCGGAGATCGCGATGGCGACGGGCCCGCAAACGATTCAGCGCTACAATCAGTCCCGCACCGTCAACGTCACCGCTTCGCTGGCACCGGGAGCCGATTTGGGCACGGTATCCGAGGCCGTCCGACAAGCCGTGGCCCAGTATCCGTTCCCGCCTGGATACATTATTGAAGAGCAGGGCGAAACGCAGCAAATGAACGAATCGACACGAAGCATGCTGATGGCATTTGGACTGGCGATTCTGCTGGTTTACATGATTTTGGCGTCGCAGTTTGAATCGCTTGTCTACCCGCTCTCCATCATGCTGTCCGTCCCGCTCTCCATTTTCGGAGCGACCTTCAGCCTGTGGATTACCGGCCGCTCCATCAGCGTGCCGGCGCTGATCGGACTGATCCTGCTGGTGGGGATCGTCGTGCGCAACGCGATCGTCCTGATCGACTTTACCAACATCCTGCGCAGGGAAGGGATGGAGCGGACAGAGGCATTGCTGACAGCAGGGCCTGTCCGTTTGCGGCCAATTCTGATGACCACCCTGTGTACGGTCCTCGCCATGATGCCGCTTGCCCTTGGGCTGGGCAAAGGAGGCGAAAGCCAGGCGCCGCTGGCAACCGTGGTAATCGGAGGACTGCTCTTTTCCACCCTGCTGACGCTTGTCGTCATCCCCGTAGTATATGCTATTCTTGATGATATCGCGATCAAACTGGGCAAAATCATCCGCATCCGGCTTCCGTTCCGCAAGGTGAAGGCGACCAGTCTGGAGCGGTAACCACGGGTGGCCAACAGAGGAAAGAGGGATGGAATTGCTGGTACTGGTTGTCGAAGATGAACAGGCTCTCCTGCATTCGATCGCCGGTGTGCTGAGAGAGGAAGGATATCAAGTGGACACTGCCGAGCGGGGCGACGACGCGTTGCTCCTGGCCGAACGGGGCATCTACGACCTGCTCGTGCTCGATATCATGCTGCCGGGAATGGATGGCATAACCGTGCTGAAAACGCTTCGCGCCAAAGGTTATTCCACACCCGTTCTGTTCCTGACGGCAAAAGACAGCATCCAGTCAAGGGTGGAGGGGTTGGACGCCGGCGCGGACGATTACCTGATCAAGCCGTTTGCCGTGGAGGAATTGACGGCCCGGGCCCGGGCCCTCCTGCGCCGCAACGGAAAATTGGCGGCGGAAGGGGAGCTGGTGTGCGGCCCCATTTCCCTGCGGGTGCACGAATACGAAGGATATATCGGGGACGAGCCGATGAAGCTGACGGCAAAAGAATTCGAATTGCTCAAGTACTTTTTGCAAAACCGGGGACAAATCCTGACACGCGAGCAAATTTTTGACCGGGTTTGGGGCATTCATTCCGAGGCCAATTACGGCGTCGTGGACTTGTACGTGCATTACCTGAGGAAAAAACTGGGCAGTTACGAGAACATGATCCGCACCATTCGAAATGTCGGATACATGTTAAAAAAGGAAGAAGCGTAATGTTTCAAAAAACGCGCTTTCGTCTGGTCGCACTGAATGCGATTGTGGTGTTTCTGCTTCTCAACGGGCTGGGCACGGCCGTCTTTTTTACCGTGAAGATTCGTCTGTACTCGCAGGTGGACTGGGAATTGGAAAAGGCCGCCCAACGCCTGCTCCACAATCCGCTTCCCCGCCTTCACCCGGTAAACGAGGACATGTACCCCTATGACCGCCAGGAGCGCAAGAAATTTGCCGAGATGGACCGCAGGTTGGTGTTGCTGGTTTGGGACAAGAGCGGAAAAATCCTCGGCACGGCGTTTGGCGAGCGGATGGAACCGGACGACTTGTTCAAGTTTCGCCGCGAGGGAACGGACGNCAGGCTGGAAACCCTGAAAGTGGAAGATGAGCTTTACCGGGTGAAGACCCTCCACATAGCCAAGCCGGTGTTCGTCAATCAAACTCTCGCCACGTCCGCGCAGATTCAGATCATTTACAACCTGGCGCCCGAAGAAAACATGCTGGACAGTTTGCTCTACGTGGTGGTGCTCGTCAATCTGGTCAGCCTGTTGATTGCTCTCGCTGTCGGCTGGTTTCTGGCGAAAAAGGCACTGGTTCCCATCCAGATTTCCTGGGAGAAGCAGCAGCAGTTTATCGCCGACGCCTCCCATGAACTGCGCACGCCGCTGGCGGCCATCATGTTGAATCTGGAGCGGCTGTTTCGCTACCCCGATCACACGATTGAACAGGAAAGCGAGAAGATTATGATCGGGTTGCAGGAGGCAAAGCGGCTGAACAAGCTGGTATCCGACCTGTTGACATTGGCGCGCTCCGACTCCAACGAACTGCAAATCATGCAGGAACGGTTTCGTGTGGACGAGGTGGCTGAGCGGTGCGCGCAAGTGTTTTCCCATTTGGCGGTTGCCAAGGGAGTCAGCCTGGAAACGGCGATCGAGGCGCCGCTGGAGATGGTGGGGGACGAGGAGCGGATTCACCAGCTGCTGGTGATCCTGTTGGACAATGCGCTGAAGTACACGGGCAAGGACGGCAGGATCTTCGTCTCCTGCAGACGGGAAGGGCAGAGGGTTGCGATTGCCGTCAAAGACACCGGAATTGGCATCCCCGCCAAAGATTTGCCCTTTGTCTTTGACCGCTTTTACCGTGTGGACAAGATGCGTTCCAAGACGCCGGAAGGAACGGGGCTTGGCTTGTCCATCGCCAAGTGGATTGTCGACGCCCACCAGGGGAAAATCCAGGTGGCGAGCGAAGAAGGAGTCGGAACGACCATATTGGTGACGTTGCCGCTGAAATAAACCCGCTGAGGGAAACGGGGAGCGCGCCAGATTGGCGTTCCCCCCAAGGATTCGCACCTTACAGGCGCCCAATGATCAGCCCGTAAAGGAGGCATAAGAAAACGCTTGGAATTCGTTCCAAGCGTTTTTTCTGTCCAGGCCATGCTGCGGACAACAGAGAGCGCAACGTTCCCGCTTACAGGCCGGGGATTTGCGTTCGGGTTGACTGTTCGTTGGCAAAAAAGCTCTTGTGTTGCACCAGCGCGCGCAAAATGGCCTTTTCATTCGGTTCAAAGCCGATGCCGGGACCGGTCGGCACTTTCAGCACACCCGGCTCGGCAAATTCGATTTCCGGCGTGACGATATCTTCGGCAAAATAGCGGTTGGACGGCGAGGTGTCGCCCGGGATGGTGAAATTGGACAGGGATGCGATGGCAATGTTGTGTGCCCGGCCGATGCCCGCTTCCAGCATGCCGCCGCACCACAGCGGAATCTGTTTTTTCTCGCACAGGTCGTGAATCCGTTTTGCTTCGGTAAGGCCGCCGACACGCCCAATCTTGATGTTGATGATCCGACAGCTTCCCAGCTCGATTGCCTTGCGCGCGTCTTCCACGGAGTGGATGCTTTCGTCCAGGCAAATGGGGGTTTTCAGTTCCCGCTGCAGCGTGGCGTGGTCAATGATGTCATCGTGGGCCAGCGGCTGTTCGATCATGATCAATCCGAATTCGTCCAATGCCTTCAACAGTTCGATGTCTTTCAGGGTGTAGGCGGAGTTGGCGTCAGCCATCAGCGGCACGTCCGGGCCAAACTTTTGGCGGATGGCGCGAATCGGCTCCAGGTCAAAGCCCGGTTTGATCTTGATTTTGATCTTTTTGTAACCGTCCTTGACAAAGCCTTCGACGCGTTCAAGCAATTTCTCCACTGTTGGCTCAATTCCGATACTTACGCCGACATTGATGGACGTGCGGGTTCCGCCCAGCGCTTTCGAGAGGGAAATACCGTTTTGCTTGGCGTACAGGTCCCACACAGCCCCTTCCAGGGCAGCCTTCGCCATGTTGTTTCGGCGCATCCAGGAAAACAACTGGGAGACTTCGTCAGGATGTTCGATCTCGCGCGTAAACAACAGAGGGATCAGGTATTTCTCCAGCATGTACCATACCGTATCCACATCTTCTTCGTTGTAGACGGGCACATCCATTGCTACGCTTTCGCCAAAACCGACGAAAGAGCCGCTGTAGGCGCGCACGAGAATGCACTCTTTGTGGGTTTCCACGCCCATGCTGGTCTCAAACGGGGATTTCAAGGGAATTTTGATGCGTTGCAGGTCAATGCGTTCTACTTTCAAGGCATTTTCTCCTCCATTGCGTTTTTTCCCCAAGCCGATCCGGGGCAGCATGACAGCACATTGGATCCAGCTTGCGTCTTGTCAGACTTTTATTTATTATCTTACCATGTTTTGCAGATTACATGAGGTGAAATTGTAAGTTCAATATTAAAAATTCCGAAAAAATATTTAGGCGATTCAAGTTTAAACCGATATATTTATGGGAACTGGAATATTTAGTATGATTTTACTTGGGGGCAAAAGGAGGATGAAGATGAAAAGACATGAGCGAAAAATACGAAAAATGCCAAAGCTTCCCAAGCTGTTTTCCAAGCGGAAGGACAAGACAGGGGGCAGGGAAAGAAAGCTGATTTTCAGAATCTATAGCACTTATCTGGTCATTTTGGTGTTCATGATGATCGTCGCCGGCGTTGGCCTTTATTCCGGCAGCAAGTCGCAAAAGGTTGTCGAGGATTTGTACACAAACCGACTCCAGTCTGTCTCTGAGATGATGCAGTTGGCCGAACATTTTGAAGATCTGAACGGCCGTGTGGCGAGCGCCTTGCTGTTGAAGGGAGAGGCCGCGAAGGCGCAGGTTCCCAAAATCGAGGAATTGGAAGACGAAGTGCGCCAGGGAATCGCGTTGCTGCAGGAAAAGTGGGAGGTGTACGGCCTCAGCGAGAGCGACGTAGGGACCTTTATGACCGTTTGGCAGAACTATGAAAAAGACCTGGGAAAAATCAAGGACTTTATCAACAACAACGATGAGAGCGATTCCGCCGGAAGCGGCAACTCCATGACGTACGCGGTCAGCATTTACAACCAGAATCTCACGCCGAAAATTGAAACTTCGAAGGAGATCTTGAAAGAAGCGGTCGACATCAACACGACCCTGGCCCAGGAAAGTTTTCAGGCATCGCAGGAGAATCAGAAAGCGCTGTTCTCCGTGCAGATCGTCTTGAGCGTGCTGGCGGCTTTGATAAGCGTCATCATCGGAGGAGCAATGGCCCGCTCCATCCTGAAACCGCTCATCATGGTCGTCGAAGCCGCGAAGGAAATCGCACAAGGAAATTTGCGCCAGCAAGTTCAAGTGAAAAATCGCGACGAACTGGGGCAGCTGGCTGCTGCCTTTAACCAGATGGCCGCAAACATTCGCGAACTGATCGAGCAGATTCAAGCCTCCGGAAAAGAAGTGGCCACTTCCGCGCACGATCTGTCTCTCAGCACGGAGCAAACCAAACAGTCGATCAACCAGATTGCCAACATGATCGAAGAAGTGGCGAGCGGCGCTGAGGTGCAGGTGCAAAGTGTAGAGGAAAGCAAACAGGCCATCGATGAAATGGTCGACGGCATTCAAAAGATTACCGACTCGGTTGGCGTCGTGTCCGCTTCCTCGCAATCCAGCGCCAAAGAGGCGGAATTGGGCAATGAGGCCATTCAAAAAGCGGTGCAACAAATGGGCGCAATCAAGGAGTCGACCAGTGCAACGGCAGAAGTGGTCAGGGATCTGGCAAAACGCTCCGCAAACATTGGCGAAATCGTCAAAACAATTACAGGTATTACCGAACAGACAAATCTGCTTGCGCTGAACGCGACCATCGAAGCGGCGCGCGCGGGAGAACATGGCAGAGGTTTTGCCGTTGTTGCCGAAGAAGTACGCAAGCTGGCGGAACAAACCGGCGAATCGGCCCGCCAGATTGCCCAGTTGATTGCCGAGATCCAGGCCGACACCAATCGCGCAGTAGAGTCGATGAACAAAGGCACGCATGAAGTGGATCTGGGCATGGAGATCATCCAGGAAGCCGGGGCCGCCTTCCAAAAGATCCTGGCAACGGTGCAACAAGTCGCTTCACAGAGCCAGGAGGTATCCGCCGTAACGGTTACCTTGTCAGCCAACTCCGAACAGGTGGCGGCCGCTGTGGCGGAAATGGCGCGCATTGCCCAGGATTCTTCGGCCAATACGCAGGGTGTGGCGGCAACCACGGAAGAGCAATTGGCCTACGTGGAAGAAATCTCTGTCGCGGTAAATGCGCTTAATCAGATGGCGGACAAACTGCAGGAAGCCATCAATCGTTTCAAAGTGTGAAAAAACGGGAAAATCACATGGCAGGGAAGAGAAAGGCGCCCTTTTTCTCCCTGCCTTTTTCCTGTCAGTTACAGGGAAACTTTTTGCATACCCCTGCAGAAGAGAGGCTCTTGCCAGGACAAGGATGAAGCAAACAGCCAAAAATATGGTTTAATGAGAAGTAAACAATGCGAGAAAATAGAAGTGAGGATGAGGAAGCAAGAGATGGACAAAACGTTGGTTCCGGAAATGTTGCAACTGATTGCCGAAGTCATTTCGGACAAGGTGTCGATTGCCATTTCCAATGGCACCGAGTATGTCTATTACCAACCTAGTTCCAGCATTGATTTGAAAATTTCTCCGGGGGATCGGGTACGGATTGGCTCCGTTACTTACCAAGCGCTGCAACGCAAGGAGAAAGTGGCTACTCCGGTGGAAAGGCGGGTTTTTGGCGTCCCGTACTACGGGGTTTCCCTCCCTGTCGTGCGCCATGGCGAGGTGGAGAGCTGCGTTACGGCCATCTATTCCCTGGAAATGATACCAGCCGTCCAACCGCAGCAGCGTCCTTCCTTTTTGGTGGGCAGGAACAAAAGCGGCTGGATGCCGATTCCGCTGCAGGAGATCCTTTACATCAGTTCCCGCGAAGGCGCAACGCTTCTCCACACATCCGGGGAATCTTATTCAAACAAGTACTCGATGACAGAGCTGGAAAAACTGCTTCCCCGCGAACGTTTTGTGCGCTGTCATCGTTCCTATATTGTCAATTTGGAAGCAATCCGCTTCATCCATCCGCATTTTCACTCCACGTTCATGCTGGAGCTGAAGGACAAGCACAAAACACGTGTGCCGGTCAGCCAGACGTATGCCAGTTCGTTTCGCCAACTGTTAGGTTTCTGACCCTTATTTTTTAAAACTTCAATGATAATCATTTGCAAGCAAATTTCCTGGTTTGACTTAAAAATTTCTGCCTTGCCCTGAATTGAGTGCCCGCTCAGTCATCCTGTGCTACTTTTGATACAAGAGCGATTGCAACACAGAGGGGGGTCACAGAAGATGTGGGAACGTTTACGGGATCGAAGACTGGCAGACAGAATCGTGACAGCCGAAGAAGCTGCCAGCTGGATCGAAGATGGCATGACACTCGGGTTGAGCGGTTTTACTCGTGCCGGCGATGCCAAAATGGTTCCGATCGCCCTGGCAAAACGGGTCAAGCAGGAAGGCAAACCGTTTGGGGTTAACGTATATACAGGCGCATCTTTGGGAAATGATGTAGACGGTATCATGGCGGAAGCGGGGATTGTCCGCAAGCGCGCGCCATTCCAGGTGGACAAGGTGATGCGCAAACACATCAACAACGGCGACATTATGTTTGTCGACCAACATTTGTCTGAAACGGCGGAGATGGTTCGTTCCGGAGTCATCGGACCCATTGATTACGCAATTGTGGAAGCGGTTGCGATCACCGAAGACGGCATGATTATCCCCACAACATCTGTAGGGAATTCCAATATTTTTGTGCAATACGCCAAAAATGTGATTGTGGAGTTGAACACGCAGTATCCGCTTGAGTTCGTGGGCATCCACGATGTGTATACACCCGCAGAACAGGGGCAGCGGGATCCGATTCCGCTCACCTCGGTCGAACAGCGGATCGGCACCGTAGGCATCCCGGTCGATATTGACAAGATCAAGGGAATCGTGATTTCGGAAAAGGTGGATTCGCCATCGACCATCGTGGAACCGGATGAGGAAACGCAACAGATTGCCAATCACCTGATCGAATTCTTGCGCGAGGAAGTAAGAAAGGGGCGCCTCCCCAAGAACCTGGCGCCGCTGCAATCCGGCATCGGCTCCGTGGCAAATGCCGTGTTCAACGGATTTTTGCATTCCGAGTTTGAAAATCTTACTGTTTTCTCCGAGGTTCTGCAAGACGCCGTCTTCAAATTGATGGACGCGGGAAAAATTTCGTTCGCATCCGGCTGCTCCATTACCTTGACGGAAAATACGATGCGGCGCCTGCTGGAAAACTTCTCCCAGTACCGCGGCAAAATTGTGCTTCGTCCGCAAGAAATCACCAACCATCCGGAAGTCATCCGCCGCCTGGGGTTGATCGCCATCAACACCGCGCTGGAAGTGGACATTTACGGCAACGTCAATTCCACCAATGTCTCCGGCAGCAAGATGATGAACGGGATTGGCGGTTCCGGAGATTTTGCCCGCAATGCAAGGCTCTCCGTCTTCGTCACCAAGTCGATTGCCAAAGGCGGAAACATCTCCAGTATCGTGCCGTTCGTTTCCCACGTGGATCACACCGAACACGACGTGGACGTGATCGTGACAGAACAGGGACTTGCGGATTTGCGCGGTTTGGCTCCTCGCGAGCGGGCTGTGAAAATCATCGAAAATTGCGCGCACCCGAGGTACCGCGACCAGTTGCGTGCTTACTACGAAGAAGCGCTGAAACGCGGGGGTCACACGCCGCACGTGCTGGAAAAAGCGTTTTCATGGCATATTCGTCTGGCGGAACAAGGCACCATGCTGGAAAAGAAAGAAGCGGTTCTCGCCCAATAATGAAATTATTAAATAATGATACGAAAAAACCCGTCGGCTTTTGCAGCGCGACGGGTTTTCCGGCTTGTTTGGGCCATTGGATCGCGTGGCCGGACAGCCGAAAAAACGGGGAAAACTTAAAAGGTTTCCGCCAGTTTTGCGGCTTTTTCCACACCTTCCTGAATGATTTGTTCCGCTTTTTCCGGGAATTGGTTGTGCCCTTCCACGATCACTTCCGTAATGTTGGTGATTCCCCAGAAGCCCAGCATGGTTTTTACATACTTGCTGGCCATTTCCACCTCCGCAGCGGGTCCTTCGGAGTATATGCCGCCGCGTGCGGTGAGCAGCGCCACTTTTTTGTCGCCCATCAGGCCGATCGGACCGTTTTCCGTATAGCGGAAGGTTTTGCCGGCCTGGGACAGGTAGTCCATGTAGGTGTGCAGAACAGCCGGAACGGTGAAGTTCCACAGCGGGAAGGCAATGACCACCTTGTCTGCAGAAGCAAACTGGTTGAGGTAGGTGTTCACCTTGTCGGCCGCCTGTTTTTCTTCAGGGGACATGTCCAGGCCGCGCACTTCCTTAAACATCGAGGTAATCATGAAGTTGTTGTAGTAGGGCAGGTTTTCCGCAAACAAGTCCAGTTCAAAAATCTCATCGTTCGGATGAGTTTTCTTGTAGGCGTCGGCGAATGCGTGGTACAGCTTCACGCTGACTCCCTGCTCGATCGGGCGGTCGTTTGCTTTGATCAAAAGAACTTTGCTCATGGAAAATGGCTCCTTTCAGGCTGTGCTCAAATTTATATCAAATTTGTGAATCTCGAATTAAAGACTATTATGCATAAAACTTTTTGTCAATATGCTCAGACGCGCAAAGTGTTTTCCGGTCAAAAGCGTTCCTGCGCGGCCAACCCCAATTTTTTCAGCAAGGCAATGGCCTGCCGCTTTTCCTCCTGGGTCAAACCGCTTACGGCAAACTCAATGGCTTCCTTGTGGGAAGGGAAGATTTCAGCCAAAAACCTTGTGCCCTTTTCCGTCAACTCCGCAAAGATGACCCGGCGATCCTCCTGACAGGGTTTGCGAACCAACAGCTGTTTCTTTTCCAGTTTGTCCACTACATAAGTAATATTGCCGCTGGAGATCAGGATCTTTTCGCCAATTTGCTGCAGGGGTTGCGGACCTTTGTGATACAACAGTTCCAGCACGCCGAATTCGGTCGGATTCAAACCGTGCTTGCGAATGTGGCGGTTGCTGTGGGCCATGACCCAGTTGTATGCGCGGGAAAGCACGACAAGCAATTCAAGGGATTCATCCCGGAGAGAACGGTTTTCCGACATGCTGTGCTCTCCTTTCCATCTGTCTTTAATTTAAGATGATTCTATCCAAGGGGGTATCGCTTGTCAAACCGCGTTTCCAGATAGTGTAAACCGCGCTGGTATTGAGTTATCACCGATAATAAGATATAGTTTCATGTAAATCACAGCAGGATTGGGGAAGACATGAATGTCGAAACGTGTGCGCGGGTTTGCCATGGTCATCGTAGCGTCGGTCCTGTGGGGGATCTCGGGGACCGTTGCCCAGGCATTGTTCCAACGCTATCATTTTACCGCTGAATGGTTGACGTCTGCCAGGCTTGTATTTTCCGGCATTATCCTCCTTGTTGTCTCGCTTGTCGGCGAAAAAAGACAGAACGTTTGGCAAATTGTCCGTTTGAAAGGGGAACTTTTCAAGCTGGTCGTATTCGGCATCCTGGGGCTGATGGCCGTGCAGTACACGTATTTTCTCTCCATTAAAGAAGGAAATGCGGCGACCGCCACACTGCTGCAGTATTTGGGGCCTGTCTTTATGACCGTCTTTCTGGTTTTGCGCTACCGCCAATTGCCGACGGCCAGGCAGGTGATGGCCGTGCTGTTGGCGTTGCTCGGGACGTTTTTGCTCATTACCAACGGCAATCCCGGCAAGCTGTCCATCGCACCCGGTGCGGTGTTTTGGGGAGTGGTGTCGGCTCTGGTTTGGGTCTTCTACACGCTGTACCCGGTAAGGCTTTTGGCCAGCTGGGGCGCCACCGCCGTGTTGGGCTGGGGCATGCTGATCGGGGGAATCGGCATGTCGCTGGCGGCGCAGCCCTGGCAGGCAACCGGTCAGATCTGGTCGCTTCCCTCTGTCATGGCGTTGCTGTTTAACATTCTTTTTGGCACGGTGATCGCCTTTTATCTGTATCTGGACAGCATGCGCTTCATCAAGCCTTCGGAGACCGGCGTGCTGGCCAGTGTGGAGCCGTTGGCGGCAGTGGTGGCCACCGTCGTTTGGATGCATGTCCCTTTCGGCGTGTTCGAATGGATCGGAGCCCTGTGCATTATGGGAACCGTGATGCTGTTGGCCGCTTCCGGAGAAAAGAAAAAAGCGGAGGCCCCCTTGGAGCAGCATGCCCAATTGTAGACTGCGGACCATTAAAGGAGCAGCGTATTTTGCGTCTGCTCCTTTTCGTTTTTATGGGACCGTTGTTTTTGTGGTAAACTTTTCTCGATACCATGCGGAAAAGTAAGCGGTGCCGGACGAGGCGAGCGAAAGCAGTTGGAAAACTCTGATGACTTGGAGAGAAGGCTGAATGAACAGATATCTGACGTTTACCGATGAGGTGCGCCAGGCCCTGGAAAACAACCAGCCGGTGGTGGCGCTGGAAACGACCATCATCTCGCACGGCATGCCGTACCCGCAGAACATCGAGACGGCACGGCAGCTGGAGCAAGTTGTTCGTGACGAGGGAGCGGTTCCCGCCACGATCGGGATCATGAACGGCAAGATCAAGATTGGCCTGGACGAACGGGAATTGGAGGAGTTCGCGGTCAACAAGGCGGTGGAAAAGGTAAGCCGGCGCGACCTGCCCTACGTCCTGGCAAGCGGCAAAATGGGGGCGACGACCGTGGCAGGGACGATGATTGCGGCCGACCTTGCCGGCATCCGCGTCTTTGCCACGGGGGGAATCGGCGGTGTTCACCGGGAAGGCGAAATCACCTGGGACGTTTCCGCCGACCTGATTGAGCTGGCCAGGACCCGTGTTGCGGTCGTATGCGCCGGGGCGAAGTCGATCCTGGACCTGGGCCGGACGCTGGAGTACCTGGAGACGCACGGCGTTCCCGTGGTGGGCTATCAAACGGATGAGTTTCCTTCCTTTTTCTCCCGCAAAAGCGGATACGGCGTGGATTTTCGCCTAAACACGCCGGAAGAGGTGGCCGCCGTGATGGACACCAAATGGAAGTTGGGCATGGAGGGCGGCCTGATTGTGGCCAACCCGATCCCGGACGAGGATGCGCTGGACTACGAAGAGATAGAAGCGGTCATTGCGCGCGCACTGCGCGAAACAAAGCAAAACGGCATCACGGGAAAACGGGTCACGCCGTACTTGCTCGACAAAGTCAAGCAAATGACCGGGGGCAAAAGCCTCCAGGCCAACATCGCGCTGGTGAAGCACAATGCCAGGGTGGCGGCGAAAATTGCGGTGGCGTACCAAAAAGTGCAGGGAAAAAGCAACCTGGAATCATGAATGGTCAGGAGAAGGACAGCGCGAGCCAAGGCGAAATGTGCAAAATGTGCCAAGGCCGGTGAATGTTTTCTCGCGATCTGCAAAGCCTTTTTTTACAATGGAATTTAGAAGGAATTGATGTTTGGAAGAGGAGGAGATGGTTGGCATGTTCAAAAAGTTCATGGCCAAGCTTGGTGTCGGTGCGGCCAAGATCGACCTGATTTTGGACGGCAGGGGATACCGGCTGGGAGAAACGGTCACAGGCGTGGTCCGCATTGAAGGTGGAAGCGTGGAGCAGCGGATCGTGGATCTCCGGATCAACCTGCTGATGAAATTGTGGATCAAAGGCAAGGAAGTGATCAAACAGGTTGCTTCGTTTCCGATAAAAAGCAACTTTACCGTGCAGCCGCAACCGGCCGTGCAGGAAATTCCGGTTTCGTTCCAGCTGCCGGAAGGTTTGGCGGTGTCCACCCCCTCCATTCAGTACAATCTTCAGACCAAGTTGGTTGTGGAATTTGCCCTGGACCCGACGGATATGGACCTGATTGAAATCCTCCCTCCGGAGCCGGTGGAACGCGTGCTGCAGGCGCTGGTTCGCAACGATTTTCGCCAGAAGCCTGATTCCGGCAAACTGACGCCGTATGGACAGGAATTTTCCTTTTTTCTGGGGAAGGAACTGGATGTGCCTTTGCGGGAACTGGCAGTGGTCTTCTTCGTTGCTCCGGGGGAACTCCGGATGCTTGCAGAACTGAAGCTGGCCGGCGGATTTGCGGGAGGGGAGCACAAGGCGGAAATCCTCGTGCCGCAGGAGCTGCTTGCTGACGGGCGGGAGGAAGCGCTTTCCCGTTTTCTGCTGGACAAGATTCGCGAATACGCAAGCAACCCGCAAGCCATTCCCTACGTTTCCATGGCGAATTACCGGCAGGGCAGCCATGCGGCTGGAGGCCGCGCGGAACACAGCCCGGGAATGGGCGGCATGATCGGCGGCATGGCGGCCGGCTTCTTCGGCGGCATGCTGCTGGGCGAGATGATGTCGGGTCTGGGCGAGGGGATGTCGGGCCTGGGTGAGGAAATGGCCGCAGATGCTCTCGGCGGAGAGGAAGCGGCGGAGGAAGATGCCGACTTCGACATGTTTGACGGCTTTGACGGGTTTGACGAGTTGTAATGGATGATGCGGGACAGCCATCGCTTGCCGGGTTAGAGCAAGCGACGGCTTTTTTTAAGTCAAAGCGAAAAAGAAAAAACAGGTATCCCCGTAGAGAAACATCACCTTGTGGGATACCCTCAAGACTGCATGCAATGCAGTTATACTGTGTGAGAAGAATGAAAACTTGTTTGCATGAATGGGTTACTGATGAGCCCGTTCTTCCTGTGCGTACCGGACCAAGGCAATAAAACGGTAGACAAAGTGCACAAATTTGGAATAAGGCGCGATAAAGAAGAAGGCTGCCACACTTCCAAGATGGAGTAACAACAAGATCCCCATTGCAGCAGTTTCGCGGAAGGCTAATACCAGCATCCCCGTTACCGCAACGAGCAGCAAAGCAAATGAAAAGGCGTTTCCAGACTTCGCGGCGTGATCATCAGTGAGGGATTTGTCACTCTTGTTTTTGGCGTACAAAAATCCGATGATCCCTACAATCAGTCCGATTCCACCCAAGGTGCCAAGCACTACTACCGGGTGATAGACAGGATAGGGGGCTGGAATCCCCAGCACGTGGGCGTAATAAGAAGCAAGCGCTGTCGAAGCCAGATCGAGAAGGAATCCGTAGAAAATGAGGTGGTGAAACAAACGCCGCTTTCCAACTTGTTCATTGTCCGGTTCCTTGCATCCTGCTCCTTCTCCGTTTAGGTAACGCAAGCTCATCGCATAAGATACAGCTCTCTGAATATCTTGAATCGTAACCCGATCTTGTGACTTAATTTCACGCCAAAATCTCATGGCGCAGATCATCCAACCCAAAAGCATCCACAATCCTAAAAATACAAACATGGCGATCATGGCAGCTTCGGGAATGACTTGATAAAAAGCTCCTTTTCCCACATGCTGTTGCCAAAGTGCCTCTGTGTTGGTAAACAATAGCAAAAACAAAGTAAACACGATGGTTAAAATGACAACGCTCCAGATCCCGCTGAACTTTCCTCCGACGGCTTTGGCCAATGAACCGGGCCAGGCGTATTTTTGGTACGATTCATGGCGCAGAGCGCTAAATAATTTCGGCGGGTTTATCGCAAATTCGTGCGGCGGAATGAAGGGACATGCATAGTAACATTCCCGGCAATCATGGCAGAGATTGGCCAAATAAGCCATATCCTTGGGCGTAAAATCCCGGCGCCACTCAATGGCCCTCCATACTGCACAGTACCCTTCACAATAGCGGCAAGCGTTACACAGCCGCATTTGGCGTTTTCCATCAACCATTAGCTCGTTTGCATTCATTTGCTGCTTCCCTCCCAGCAATTCTTCCGAGAACAGCACCCATTGTAAGTCCAAAACCGGCCAAATAACCTCTGCGCAGTACATTACCAGCCACAATTTCGCCAGTTGCGAACATATTTCTGGAAACGGTTCCGTCTTTCATCTTGATGCGCGCTTGCTCGGTAATTTCCACTCCAAGATAAGTAAAGGTAATTCCTGACTTCAGAGGATAGGCGTAAAACGGGGGTTTATCAATTTTTTGCGCCCAGTGACTTTTGGGAGGAGTCAGGCCTTCTGTGTGGCAGTCGTCCAATTCGCGCGGATTAAAAGTTCCCGGACGAACAGATTTGTTAAAGGTTTCGACGGTTTCGTTCAGCACATCAGGGTCAAGCCCCAATTTTTTTGCCAGTTCCCCGATGGAATTGGCGGAGAATGGTTCCCAAACGGAAGGCAAGAAGTTTTCAAGGGTTTTACTGTCGATAATGGAGTATGCAATCTGGTCCGGTTGTCTTGCGATGAGTCCGCCCCAAATCGCATAGCGCTTGGGCCAGAAATCTTCCCCTTCATCGTAGAAGCGCCGGCCATGCTTATTAACCACGATGCCAAAGGGTACACTGTCAAGTCTGGTGACGATGCCCCCGTCAAAATTGGGAGCCCGGCCGTCAACCGCAACCGCGTGAAAGGCATTTGGTTCCCCGATTTGAGATGCCCCGTTCTTCAAAAGAATTTCCAACACGTTTCCTTGATTGTACGGCGTACCCCGAATCACAAAATTTTCAGCGGCTGAACCCCAGTAGCGTTTGTGCCATTCAATATTTGCTTCAAACCCGCCCGAGGCGACGATAATCGTTTTCGGCTGCAATGTTGTGATCGAGCCGTCGCGTTGTATTTTTACCGCCTTGCACTCTCCGTCTTCGATAACCAGATCGACAACCATCGATTCGTACCAGACTTCAATTCCTCTTGCTTTGGCTGTTTGATAGTAGGCATTTATCATGGCTTTTCCGCCGCCAAGCTGGAAGATATTTGTCCTGCCTAAGTGAAGGGTTCCGGTCAACGCTGGTTGCCACAGTACTCCTTGTTTGTTTAGCCATTCCGGCAGTTCTTCCGATCCGCGTATGATGATGCGGGCAAGGGTTTGGTTGATTTCCCCTCCGGCGACACGGTTTAAATCCTCCATAAATTCTTCTTCGGGATACGTGCCTGTCATGTATTTGTTGTCGGTACGTGTATTCATGACTCGGAAATCCCGCGTATGCCTGCTGTTTCCGCCTCTATAAAATTTGGGGGCACGTTCGACGATCAGCACCCTCCCAGCTCCGTGTTCATGAGCCGACAGCGCAGCGCAAAGAGCAGCATTCCCACCGCCAATGACTAAAACATCTGGTTCCATTTTGTAACCCCCTTTTCATGGTGATCGTTTCAAAGCAACGATTTGCTTTGGTTTTTGTTATTATTTGGAACTTCCATAGTGGTCCGAAAAAATGGAACGAACTGTTGCACCTCCTAATTTCTGATCTCTCAATGATGTTCAGTGGTTATAGTGAAGAAACAGACCGTTTCTGAAGTTGATTGTAGAGAAAGTGAAAGTATAAAAATAATATTGATATTTTATGACTTTAGATAAAAAATTTATCTCTCATTACAAAACAAACTCCCTCGACTGCGTATAGCAGCGAGGGAGTTTTTCAATCGGAACCAGTCTGGAAAGGCTGCCCAGGTCACATTTTCGGAAAATATTTAGAGAAGATTTGCGGGGTTTCAAAATGTACATATCATGGGTAAGTTTATTACAAAAGTAGATTTTTATGGAGTTATCCAAAATCATCACTATTTTTTATATTTTCCCATAAAATATCGGTATTATATTTCGCGAAACAAGTTCACTTATCATTTGAAAATAGAATAGCTATTCAATCAAGTTCATTCAGTGATCAAAGACCGGAGGTAAATGGGGGATGGAACAATACGAATGGAAAATTGGGTTTGTTGGACTGGGTAACATCGGGGGAGCAATAGCCGAAAGCATTCTGGGCGGAAAATACCAAATGGTTGTTTACGATATTAATCCCCAGGCGGTTGCCCATTTGGAAAAGTTCGGAGCAAATGGTGCGGCAAATCCTGCTGATCTGACGGAAAAAAGTAACCTGATTTTCACAAGCTTGCCGAATACGAATGCTGTCAAAACAGTATTTCTGGGCGAAAACGGGATTTTATCATCGATTAAATCGGGAAGTATTGTAGTCGAGTTAAGTACAATCGATCCGGATACGATTCGTGCTTTAGATCGGCTGGTGAGTGAACGTGGTGCAACATTATTGGATGTAACGGTAAGCGGAAGTCCAGCAGAAGCAAGATTGGGACAATTGAAGCTTATTACCAGCGGTGACAAAACAGCCTTGGAGAAAATTGAACCTGTTTTGAGGCGTATAGGCGAGTCCGTGGGCCATGTGGGCGTGTCTGGTGATGCAAAAACGGTCAAATTGGTAAACAATCTCATGACAATGGGGAATGTGCTTGTTGCTGCTGAAGCGTTCACAATTGGTGTAAAGGCCGGAATTGATCCGGATTTATTGTTCCAAGTGTTGAATCAAAGCGGCGGTCGTTCTCATCATTTCGGAAAGCGGTTTCCGAATGCTTTGGCTAGAGATTTCCGTCCGGGGTTTACCGTTGACTTGGGGGCAAAAGACGTTGGATTGGCGCTTGAGTTGTCCAAGAGTCTGAATGTTCCCGCACCTGTCAGCTCACTTGTGTACCAACTTTACAACATTGTGATGAGCGAAGGAATGTCTCGGGAAGATATCGTCGCGATCGTGAAGTTGTATGAAAAATGGGGCAATGTGCTGGTCAAAGGTGCTGCTGCAGAAAAGGAGGCGGAGTGAGCGGATGACCGTACAGTATAAAATGCTGATTGATGGGCAATGGAGGGATTCATCAACAGGTGAAACGTTTCCCACTGTAAATCCTTTCAATCAGGAACCTTGGGCAATGATCCCGCAGGCGTCCGAGAAGGACGTGGATGAGGCAATACAGGCAGCGCACCGCTCCTATATGAATGTATGGCGTCATGTGAACGGTCAAGTGAGAGGGATGCTTCTGTCACGTCTTGCCGAACTTCTCGAAGCGAATGCGGAGCGAATGGCGGTGTTGGAAACCACAGACAACGGCAAAGTGATTCGTGAAACGCTAAACCAGATGAAATTTGCCGCAAGGAACTACCGGTTTTTCGGAGGATACGCGGACAAGCTATACGGCGAGACCATTCCGCTGGATCATGCCAGCATGTTCGATTATACGATCCGGGAACCTTTGGGTGTTGTGGTGCTTATCATTTCCTGGAATTCACCGATAGCGATCTTGTGCAACAAGCTCGCTCCTGCACTGGCGGCTGGAAATGCCGTTGTCATTAAACCTTCGGAACATGCTTCCGCGACGACGCTGGAGTTTGGCAAGCTGATTCAGGAGGCTGGTTTCCCGGACGGTGTTGTCAATATCGTCACCGGGGATGGCAAGGTTGGGGATTGGCTGACCAAACACCCCCTTGTGGCAAAAATCAGTTTTACCGGCGGAGAACNNACAGGTAAGCTCATCTCGCGCAACGCAAGCGAACTTCTCATTCCCGTAACCCTTGAGTTGGGTGGCAAGTCGGCAAACATCATTTTTGCTGATGCTGATCTTGAGCGGGCGACAGTGGGAGCCATTGCGGGCATTTTTGGAGCGGCAGGTCAATCCTGTATCGCCGGTTCCCGTTTGCTGGTACAGGAGAGTGTGTATGAAGAAGTCATTAAACGCCTGGTGGAAAGGACGCGAAGAATTAATCTGGGCAATCCTCTTGACACAGATACGGAAATGGGGCCCACAGCCAACAAAATGCAGTATGAACGGATACTGGCCAAAATTGAACAGGGCAAACGGGAAGGAGCGCGCATTGTAACAGACGATACGCCGCTGCGCAAGCCGGGACTGGAGAAGGGGTATTTCATCCCGCCGACGATTTTTGTTGATGTAGATAACAAAATGAGCATCGCCCAAGAGGAGATTTTTGGACCTGTGCTGTGCGTGATTCCATTCAAGGACGAAGAAGAGGCGGTAAGGATTGCAAACGATTCCCGATACGGACTTGCCTCGGGAGTGTGGACGCGTGATTTGTCACGCGCGCACCGCATGGCACGAAGCATAGAGGCGGGAACAGTTTGGATCAACACTTACCGTACCAGTGCTGCGCAAGCGCCGTTTGGAGGGATTAAGGCCAGCGGATACGGGAAAGAAAGAGGCCGGCATGCTCTGCTGGAATACACCACCGTCAAAAACGTAATGATTGACCTGTCCAATGACGTGCGAGATCCTTTTTCGATCCGTACCTAGGGTGGCTCAAATCCAATCGAAAGTTGGGGGCAGCAACTGGTCGACGGGATCGCGCTCCGATTCTGAAGACCGAAAAAATACGATTTGCTGATGAAATGGGGGAAAAAGAATGAAAAAACAAAAAACATGGAACATTTTGTTGGCAAGTGCGCTGGTTTCCTTTCTGTTGACTGCCTGTGGAAGCGGTAACACGGAAAACAATTCCGCTTCTTCCGCTGGCACGTCCGGGGAAAGCTCTTCAGCGAACAACACTGCGGAGCAGGCGGCGGACAGCGGTTCAGCAGATGAAATCGTGATCGGGTACATCGGCGCATTATCAGGCAACTCCGCTCCAATGGGGATACCGGGAAAAAACGGAATTGAACTGGCGGTTGAAAGCATCAATGAGTCTGGCGGCATCAATGGAAAAAAAGTGAAGCTGGTGGCGCTGGACGACAAGGCGGACCCAGCCACGTCGGCTACTCAGGCACAAAAGTTGATCATTGATGACAAAGCCGTTGCGATTATTGGCGGTCCAAACTCAGGAACGGTCAAAGCGAACTCACAGGTAATTGCACAGTATGGCGTTCCTGAACTGATTGCGATCGCAATGGAAGATACGCTCATCGACCCGAACAGTCCAACCTATAAGTCGACCTTCTCCATGACAGAAAACAACTCTTATGATATTCGCGCCGTAGCCCAGTATATCAAGGCGAACGGATACAAAAAAATCGGCGTGATCGCTGATAATACGGCATATGGCCAAGGCGGCATCGCGAGTATTAAAAGCATTATGGAACAAGAAGGCGTTGAGATCGGCATGACGGTTGACCATCCAGTGGCGACGAAAGATTTGACGGCGCAAGCGATGAAACTGCGCGACGCCAATGTCGACTTGGTTTACGTCTACAGCTTGGGTGCTGACGGCGCTCTCTTCATGAAGACGATCAAACAGATCGGCTGGGATGTTCCGGTTGTCGGGGGACGCGGTTTGAATATGAAATCGTTTGTTGATCTGGCGGGCGACGCTGCAAACGGCATGATTTTGCCAAGTGTTGTAAACCCCAATAAACCTGCAGCGCAAGAATTCATTCAAAAGTACGATGCCAAGTATAATGACGACCCCGCTCACGTTTATTCAATCTTAGGTTACGA
>JGI25329J36429_1000532_pt1 | contig 24010 bp, 19 predicted proteins | sample HigsolmetaAR204D_FD_36429 | JGI IMG/M metagenome (IMG submission 36429)
GTTTTCAACATACTCACAGGGCTCATGGAGAGGCAGGTCATCAAGAAACATCGATTCCAGGTGTTCGGGTCCCAGCCTCAAACAGTCCGAACTTTCGTACAGTTAGGAGTTGTATTTGTTCATGACAATAGAGCCTTGTAACAAGGTAACTTGGGATTATGTCACAAATGAATTTGGCTTGTTCAGTTTGTCCCTCCTCATTACAAGTGGTTGAATCGCAACCACGCAGGCTGCCATAAACATAATGGGAATGTCGGCAGGATTACCGGAGAGTGGATCTGAAGGGATTACCTTGAGAGGATTTTACAATTCAAATTATAAGGGGGACGCTCACCAAATTTCCAATGTTAACGCAAAAATTTTTTCGATATAATTCGACAAAAAAGCCCCTGGCTTTCACCGGGGCTTGTCCGCTGTTTTCTGCCACGTTCTTCGTGCATCCCATAAACTTTGACTCCTCAAGTTAACGACTACCGCATGTCCATAATTACCATCACCCATAGGCGGTTTTCACTTTTTATGCACGAGTCACTTTTGTAAGTTCTTAAATAAATGACTTAAAGTGCTGTCGGGAAATGACGGGCTTGAATCTCCTTTCAACAGACCTGTATCCGCACGACTAAAAATCGAGGACAGTACGATTCCACGCTCGGCTTCCTGAATGGCTTTCTCATTTATCAGCGACAAGTAGACATACGTCATTTGATAACGCTCTTTTGCATCGCGGGCTAGATGAAACGAACTGATCGCCAATTTTGTAAATAACGTGATAAGATAAACAGCAACGGATGTTATTAGGACAAAAATAAAGGTTCCTTTGAACGAATTAAACGAGAACTGCGATTCTTTCGGAAACAACGCATCAGGACTTGTATACAGGATGATCGTTAATCCGATAAGTAGGAAAACTGTTAAACCAACTACCCATTTTACCCAAAATATTCCCCTTTCGTGGTAATGCTTATGAAGCGAGTCCCAATATTTCGCGGGACCTTCAAGACGTAACTTCTCCCTATATGTCTCCTCCAGTTGTTCTAGATTTTGCTGTTTCTGCTGAAGGAACGACTGGGTTTCGTTCTTCACACTTTCTACCCAGGAAGATATTTCACTCTTAAAGGTTTCGCTGTCCTGTTCAATCTGCTTCATTTTGGTATCATACTGGAGATGCAACTCATTTAATTCTTCAACATAAGTCGTTCGAAAATCGGCCAACTCTTTTTGGTTGGATGCGGCCACTTGATGGAAACTGGCTCCCAATTCCTGAGTTAGGTAGGCCTCGATAAACCCTCTCATGTACCAGAAATTATTTTGATTGTTGTATGCGCCTTGAAGATAGTGTGCAATCCCGGTAACAACATCGTGGTTGTTTTTATATTTTACAATTAGCCTAGCAATATCGGTATCAGCATAAATGGCAGGGAAAGTATTTATTTTCGCGATCGAAATTGCATTTTCAATATGTTGCCTCACTTGCTGCTCAACTGTAGCATTCAAAGCATTCGTTATGTTCGCATTAATTTTACTAAAATGCCCTAAAATCTGTTGAACGATATTCCCTGTGTTTTTAACTTCTCTCCAAAACTCAAACTGCTTCGTCATAAACTCCCGGAACTTCTCAAAAGATGTAAACTTCCTGACTTGACCGGAAGGATACAAAGGAACAGTTATTGGACCGTTTTCTTTAAAATACTGTTTAACAATCTCAATTTGTTCCATGGTTCACCCAAAAATTCGGCCTTAGCGTAATGATATATTTTATTTATTTGACAGTTTTCCTCTTTTTCCTCCTATGTTTGCGGATTCAAGAGGTCACAATGTAATTCTAAAATATTTTGCTTATTGCCCGGGACACTTTTAGCGCTCCAGACGTACTCGGAGAAATGCCTGAACAGCAATGAACAGGTTGTTGCATTCCAAATTTCCGTTTGGTAAGATAAGTCTGACTGTAGGAGCCGGCGCAATCTGTCGGTCATCCCGCAGGTCAACACTCCAGTCGTATCAGGGCTTCTCGGCTTTGCATGGCCGAGCGACAGTTTCCTAAACTGTGCGTCGTGGGTTCGAGTCCCACCGTGGCGCGCCAGTTACATAAACACCGACAGCCCTCCAGCAGCACGTCCTGCCTGGAGGGCTTTGTTGTGTTCGCACGCAGGGGCATGTTCAAATATGGTATACTTTGTCCAGCTACCTGGCTAAAGGGTGAATTCACAGTGGAACCTGATACCGTTAATATACGGACAGACCCAGTTTTCCAACGGCTAACGGAACAGAACTCCGTGATTCAGGTATTTCAAGGCAGGATCAGCCTGTGCCAAACCATCAATAGCGGAATAACGTTCGTTAGCTAAACGAGAGCGTCTCATTTTTCACTCATAACAGAATGTCGTTCCCTTCGCGTTGATCCTGGGTCGATGGGATCCATGTCCGCCACGAGCGATCCACCTCCACGGCATCATTTTCTAAAGGAGTCATCAGATGAATCAATCGAAACCTTCTGTTCGCATTCCGCCATCNGCCTTCTATCTGTCCTTACTCATCTACGCTGTGATCGGCCTGATTATCATCTGGCTCTGGCAGGGGGACGCCGCCGGCCTCTACCTGCGCGACCTGCTGACGGCGAAGCCACCAATGAGCCTATGGATCGCGGCCGTACTCGCTGCGCTTAGCCAGTTGTACCTGTGGGCCACGAAGCGCCTGGGCAGCCTCGATCTGCCCGCTACTGACGGCGTGGTGCAGTTGCGCTCGCTCGTCCGCGATCGCAGCATCGCACACATACCGGCGCTGTCGCTCCTCTCTTCGGCCAGCGAAGAGATTCTCTTCCGTGCCGCGCTGCTCGGCGTGTTGGCATCCTTCACAGGTGACCTTGCCGCATGTCTGATCATCACAGTCGTTTTCGGGGCGGCCCATATTCCCCAATATCGCGGTAGCTGGCATGCGATCAGCTATGTGTTCATTCTTGGATTCTTCCTGAACGGGTTGTTCCTCTGGTATGGCGATCTCTGGGGGCCGATCCTTCTGCATTTCCTCAACAACCTGTTTAATTTTACATGGATGAGACTGGACTATATCCAGTTGCGCGAAGTGCCAGGCAGAGCCGGAACGAAACCAGCAGCCGACGGAAACACAGAAGAGGAAGAAGCTGCGACGTAATCCGCCGCGGCCTCTTCCTCTTTCATTTGTAAAACTCCGATGGGCTTTTGCCGGTGACCGACTTGAACACCTGACTGAAATAGGTCGGATTCTGATAGCCAACCATCTCGCTGATCTCGCTGATCAGGTAATGCTTCTCTCGCATCCGTTCCTTGGCCTTCTCGATGCGGAATTTATTCAGATAGGTGACAAACGATTCGCCGGTGACCCGTTTGAACAACTGCGACAGATAGTTACGGTTCACATACAGTCTGTCGGCTATCTCTGTCAGCGTAATCTCTTGATCATAATGATCCCGCACATATTGCTTGACCTCCTGAACGAGCCGGTTGCTCTTCCTGCCTGATTGCCCTTCGCTTATCTTCACCCAATCCGCGAGCCATCGTCTCATCCAGGCGTTCAGCTCCTTTACCGAGGCCAGTGCATAAATTTCCGCGAACTTAGCGGACAATGTGTTCATGTGCGCCTGCATGTTGCTGTCATCATCGCCCGCTGTCATCAGGATACCGACCAGACTGATGCACAGATTCTGAATGATATAGAATGGGAGACGGCTATCCGACAACAATTCCTGTTCCGTCCGCTCCCAGATCTCGGTTAGTCGCCCGATCTCCTGCTCATCAATCGCCTGATACACATCCTTGAGCAAGCTGTACGGATATCGGCAATCCCCCCGCTCATCACCGCCATGTACTTCCCGATATGTGTATACCCGGTTCACCGCGTGATAGTCGGCTGCTTCCAGTGCTTTCAAGCTCTCCAAGTAAGAGTCGATCAGCTCGTGAATGCCGCTCTTGATCTCGCCGATCCCGACAGACAGCGACAGCTTGAGATACAGCAAGATGTTGTCGACCATTCCGGCCGTGATCCGCTTGCTTGCTTCCAGCAAATCCACCTCAGGATGTTTCGCGAAGAAGACAAGCACCAGCGACTGCTCTGAATAGTCGACCATATGAATGGCTAGTCTGCCATTCACCTGCGCTTCCCGGATCATCTCACGCACGATGTTGCTCGATCCGTACTTGATCAGTTGCCACTCCCGCTCCTTTGACTTCGTCAGATAAGGAGGCCGGATAAGCGCGATAGTAGCAACCACCACCGGTGTGTTCATATCGAGCTGAAGCAACTTCAGCTTCTCCACGGGGATATCCTGCTCTTTATACCGAGTCACCAGCATCTCCCGAATGAACGCATCCTGCATGTAATGCAGATATGTCTGCTGCTCCGCTTCGAACTGCGTAATCAGTTGTTGCTGCTTCTCCTGCACGTCCATCTCCCGCGTCACTTCCCGGAGGACGTTCGTGATCTCCGCAACCATCGATGGCTTGAGCAAGAAATACTGCACGCCATAACGCATGGCGATTCGGGCGTTGTCAAACTCGTCATAACCGCTGTGGATGACGATATAGATGTCCGGGAATTCTTCACGCAGATGCTGGATCAGCGTCAAGCCGTCCATCTTCGGCATATAGACATCGGTGATGACGATATCCGGCTGCGTGATGCGAATCTTCTCCAGCGCCTCCTGCCCGTCAACAGCGGACATCGTGACGGCAAGACCTAAGTCGGACCATGGAATATGCTCGATCAGTCCCTGTACAACACTCGTTTCATCATCGACAATCATCACGGTTCTCATGCTCGATCCCTCATATCCAGTCCTAGACGCTCGCTGCGCATCTCCAGGCTCGCATCCGCTTCTTCCTGTGTTCTCAGCACGGGCAGCTCGATGAGGACCTCCGTTCCGCCTTCCGTCCTCCTCTTGGCCGTGATCCCATAATCGCGTCCGCAATACATCCAGATGCGCTCCTGGACGTTTCTCATCCCGATCCCCATCGTACGTTCCAGACTCCACCCTTCCGGCAGGCCAACTCCGGAATCGATGATCATCAAGCGCAAGCGGCCACGCTCAACTTCGAGCATCGCATTCACAGCGATGCTCACCGGTTCTCCCGGCTTGTTCGCATATCCGTGCTTCATGCTGTTCTCGATAAACGGCTGCAGGATGATCTTCGGCACGAAGCATTCCTTCAGGCTGCCCGGGACATTTGCCTCATAGCGGATCTCCCTGTCAGCCATGCGTGCTCGCTGGATGTCGATGTAGCACCTCGCATGTTCCAGCTCATCATGCAACCTGATGAAATGCCGACCTCCGCTCAGTCCGATGCGGAACATCTTGCTGAGCGAATTCACCATCAGGCTGATCTCCTCCGCATGATAATCCATCGCCTTCCAATGGATAATATCCAGCGTATTGTAGAGGAAGTGAGGCATGATCTGCGTCTGCAACATCTTCATCTCCGCGTCGCGCCGCTCCCAGTGGGCGCGCTCGATCTGTTCGATCAGACGCTGCAACTCGCTCGCCATATGATTGAAACGGTTGGCCAGGTGATCGAACTCTTCGACATAGAGCGGCTCAATCTGTACCGCGAAGTTTCCTCGCTCCACCTGCTTCATACCGAGTATGATCTTGCGGATCGGCCTTAGGATGATCCGATTACCCAGCCAGTACACCAGCGGAACCGATAGCAGCAAAGCAGCCACACCCAGGATCAGCACGAACGTGCCAAGCCGCCTCGTCTCTTCATACAAGGGGTCCATCGGAATGACCTGCACCAACCGCCATCGATCATAGTTGCGTGCAGAGATGAGGAGCAGATAGCGCTCGTTGTCATGAACCAGAAGTTCATGATGATCCGTCAAAGACTGATACTCGTCGCGCAAGCGATAGAAGGGCATATCTTCATGCTTGTAAGACAGGAGCTCGATCAGCTCCTGCGATCCCTCGGCCTGTGTACGGGCGAGCACCCGTCCGCCGGTATCGACGATCAGCAACAGGTCACGCGCAGGATCGAGATGGTTGGCTGCGCTCAGGTCGGAGAAGAAGCTGTCCTCGGTGATGTTGATTTTCACATAGCCGACCTTCGACCCTTTGTAATCGACCAGCCGATGGACGAAGCTCACCATGCTCCGCCCGTTCTCCTCCCACGGGACCCACCCGCTGTCCATCTCGTCGAACATCGAGAACCATGGCTGTGCCGCAAGCTTATCGATCGTTTCCACCGTGCCGTCTGTGAACTGCGGGTAATTCCTGTAGCGGTCGGTATAGATTCCAAGCGAATGAATCTTCGGCTTCAAGCCCTTCATGATATTCAATTGATCCCTGAGCTCGCGCTGCTCGGTGATCGCATCGAACGCATCGGCAACCGGCTCCGAGAAGATCTGGACGATCTTCTCATTGCCTGCAAGATAATATCCGGCATCACTGATGTTCTTGCTGATGCTGGACAGTTTATCCGTATTCTCATTAAGCAGAGCCAGCCTGGTCTCGCTGATCTCCTTAGAGGTGAAATCGAAGAAGATCCGGTAAGAAACCAGGCTTGTGAACGTAAGCACTACGGCGAAAAGTGCCACGATACTGATGACGATAATGGTCGTCACTTTCCTTGACATAGCTGCCAACCTCTCCGCACGGCGCGACTTCTTGCTGCGCGTCTATTCTATCCCTTAATTCCTGTTGTGGCAATGCCCTCCACGATGTATCGCTGGAAGAAGAAAAAGACGAGCGTAATCGGCACCATCGACAACACGGACATCGCAAACACCGCGCCCCACGAGGACTTGCCCTGCGAGTCGATGAACAACCTGAGTCCCAGAGGTACCGTAAAGTTGGACACCGTGTTCAGATACAGCATCTGGCTGAAGAAATCATCCCACGTCCAGATGAACGTAAATATCGCTGTCGTGATCAGTGCCGGCACGGCCAGCGGAATGATGATCCGGTAATAGATCTTGATCGGACCGGCGCCGTCAATCCGCGCGCTCTCATCGAGATCGAGCGGCAAGCCGCGGATGAACTGGACCATCAGGAAGATGAAGAAAGAATCCGTCGCCAAGATCTTCGGGATGAGCAGCGGCAGATACGTGTCGATCCATTCCAGCGAGTGGAAGATCGCGTAACGCGGCACCAGGGTGACATGCGTCGGCAGCATCACCGTGGCCAGCATGCAGGCGAAGAAGAGCTTCTTGAGCGGAAAGTTGATTCTGGCAAATGCATACGCCGCCATCGAGCACGTGATCAGATTCGCCACCACCGCAATCCCCGCCACGATAAACGAGTTCTTAAAGAACAGTCCGAAGGAGATGTCGCGCACCACATGCCAGCCGGTGCGATAGTTATCCAGCGTCACCTCTTTCGGCCACAGACCGGGATCGGAGAAGATCAGATATTCCGGCTTAAATGAGCTGACCAGCATCCAAACGATCGGATAGATCATCAAGACGCCGACAGCGATGATAAACAGATGAATGAGCAATTTCTGAGTTGCCAGTCTGCGTCGTGCCATCTTACGACCTCCCTCCGTCTTCGTAATGCACCCAGTATCTGGAGGTCAGGAACAGGATGCCCGTCATAACTGCCAGCGTAACGAGCAGCATCCACGCCATCGCCGAGGCATAACCCATTTCGAAATAGGAGAAGCCTTGCTGATACAGATAGAGCGTATAGAACAGCGTCGAATTAACNGGCCCGCCGGTTCCGCCGCTGACGATATAGGACGAGGTGAATACCTGCATCGAGTTGATCAGCTTCATGATCAGATTGAAGAACAGCACCGGCGAGAGAAGCGGAAACGTGATACTCCAGAACCTGCGCCAACCGCCTGCACCATCGACAGCCGCCGCCTCATACATCTCGTTCGGAATCTGCTTCAGCCCCGCCAGGAAGATGACCATCGCCGAGCCAAACTGCCAGGTGGACAGGATGATCAGGGTATACAAAGCATAATCGGGATGCGAGACCCACCCCTTGCCTTGAATACCGAAGTAGTCAAGAACCTGATTAATCAGTCCGTCAACGCCGAAAATGTTCTTCCAGAGCAGTGCGATNGCCACACTGCCGCCGAGCAGGGATGGAATATAGTACACCGTCCTGTAGAAACCCAGCCCGCGTAATCCCTTGTTTAGCAGCAGAGCAACCCCCAGAGCCGCCATCAGCTCCAGCGGCACCGAGAACAAGACGAAGGTCAACGTCACTTTCACCGAATCGAGATAATTCTTATCCTGGAACATCTCCCGGAAGTTATCCAGCCCGACCCATTCAGGCGGATTGAGCAGGTTATAGTCGGTAAAAGACAAATAAAGCGAATAGATCATCGGCCCAAGAACGAGACCGAAGAAACCGATCATCCATGGCGACAGAAACAGATACCCGACCCATCCCTGGCTGTATGACTTGCTTTTGATCATCGTACTCTCTCCCGCATGTAGATGTTGTTCATCCTCTTCATCCNAGCTTGAAGCGTCGGATTCATCTGTGAGTGACGAGAGGGGAAGCCAGTTGCCTAAGCCTCCCCTACCATCCCCATCCATGCCCGCCAGGGCAGGTGTGTTAATTTACATACTTGGCCAGTATCTTCTGAAGTTCGTTGTAATACTCCCGCGCTCCGTCCTCTGGGCTGGTGTAGCCGAAGGAAATGGCCTCCATCGTCTTCGTGAACAGNGCATATGCCTCGTTATAGCCCGGCAGATTCGGCACATATGGTGCATCCGAGGATTGCCCTACCCAGTCGATATAGGTGAAGATCGCCTGATCAATCTCACTGGCACTGGCGATCAGGGATTGCAGCACCTCGGAGTTGACCGGTGCACCGCGGTCGTTGCCAAGGATCGCGCCCGCTTCCGGATCGTTGACGAAGAAGTCGAGGAATTTCGCTACTTCTTCCGGATGTTTCGTCTCCGAATAGCCGCTTAGGAACTGGCTCGGTCTGAGCGATACGCCATTCTTGCCTGTCTCTGCGTTGGATGGCGCGATCCAGAGAACAAGCTCATCTTCCGTCGCGTTGGAATATGCGCCATACTGATTGCTAGCGACCAACTCCATGACAACCTTGCGCTGCACGATGAGCGATTGTTCAGGCGTCTGCGTTGCGGATGCCTGCAGTTCCGCGCTGGCAGCGGCACCGGAGTCGCGGAGATCCTGCCACATCTGGAACCAGTCGCGGATGTCGCTTTCTTCATAGCCGAGCACGCCATCATGGTGAACGACCTTGCCTCTTTGCGCGAGGAAGATGCCGAATCCGTCCTCTTTGAAGTCCGAGGTGCCGTAGATGCCGTTCAGCTTCTGGGACAACTGCAGCGAGATGTCGGCGAAATCTTCCCAGGTCCAGTCTCTGCTTGGCAGGGGCACGCCTGCTTCCTCGAACAACGACTTGTTGATCAATACGCCGAATGCGTTGGTGCCCAGCGTCACGCCATAGAACTTGCCATCGAACGTTGCGGCGTCAATCATACTCTGGCTGTGCTTGCTCAGATCAATGGCGCTTCCCACATACTCATCCAGAGGAAGCACGACGCCTCTTGCCACATAATCGTTCAGATTACCGCCATATTGGATGATGTCCGGGGCATTGCCGGCGGCGAACTGGGTGGACAGCTTGTCAAAATACCCGTCGAATCCCGAATACTCCGGCAGAATCTTCACATGTGGGTTCTTGGATTCGTACAGCTCAATGACTTGCAAGGTCCGGTCATGTCTCTCCTGTCCGCCCCACCAGGTCATTCGGAGTTCGATCTGCTCCTGAGCATCTCCCCCGCTATTGCCACTGCTTTGATTGTTGCTTGTTGAGTTGTTTCTGGTGTCAGTGGCGGCTGATCCATTGTTGCTAGAATTGCCGCCGCAGGCAGCTACAAGCACCATAATCGCAACGATCATGATCACTAACCATGATTTCTTCTTCATAGGTATACCTCCCCTTTGATTCGGATGTCTTCATTGTACTTGGCATACAGGGGGCATTTAATAAAGAAAAGTAAGGTCTACTTTAAGAAAAGTAATCACTTACACAAAATGACCTTTCCTTCTCCGGNCATACCGCTTATATTTCTTGTATCAGCATACCTTCATAAAACACAGGAAAGGATGCCTGGCATATGAACGCGGATCTATTGAACAAGCTTAGACAACAGGACATGACGGCACGGCTCACGGCAATTCAAGCAGCCCCTTCGCTCATCGAGGAATTCCTGGTGAACGGCATCTCCTTCGCTTCCACATCGGAATCGCTTGAGTCCCGCTTCTGCAAAGCAGTAGAGGAACTCTTCGAATGCACGATGACAACCGACCATAACGGCAAACATGTGTGGCTTGAAGGCGGTCCTTATCGCGGATGCTGGTTGGAAAGTACCGGCACGATCAATTCCGAGGTTGCCTCCCGCTTCCTGCCTTCCATCTCTCAGGCGTCCTTCGAACTGTATGCGGACCTGCAACGCGCTGACGGCCTCATGCCGTACAAGTGGACGAAGGATGGTCCGGCATACAAGCAGATCCAACTGGTGACGCCGCTGGCGCGAAGCGTTTGGAATCACTATCTGATGCATGGACGCAAGGATAAGGATTTCCTGCGTAAGATGTTTGACGCGATGCGACGCTATGACGAGTGGCTCCTCCGGTACCGGAATACGCGGGGGACGGGCTGCATCGAAGCCTTCTGCACCTTCGATACCGGCCATGACTCATCCTCCCGCTTCTGGCATGTACCCGACACGCCGCACCTGGACGATCCGGCGAAGTACGATCCGGATTCTCCGATCCTGCCGTTCCTGGCGCCGGATCTCACAGCCAATGTTTATGCGCAGCGGAAATACATCGGGCTCATCGCTGAGGAGCTGGGACTTGCCGACGAAGCCAAGCTATGGGCGGGAAGGGCAGAGGAAACGCTGTCCAACCTGATGGAGCATTGCTACGATGAGCAGGATGGTTTCTTCTATGATGTGGACCGATACGGACGGTTCGTCCGCCTCCAATCGGATGTTCTGCTCCGCGTGCTGGCTTGCGAGGTGGGCGATGATGAGTTCTTCGCCCAGTCGCTGCGGAAGTATCTGCTCAATACGCGGAAATTCTTCTCGAAGTATCCGCTCACCTCAATCGCGATGGATGATCCCCGCTTCGATCCGTTCTCCACGCACAACAGTTGGGGCGGAGCGGTCAACATGCTAACGCTCATTCGGACTCCGCATGCCTTCGAGCATCATCATCGGCACGTGGAGCTCACCTGGATCATGCAGCCGATCCTGTCGGCTTTCTCGCATATGTCGGAGTTCGCACAATGCATCAGCCCGTGGACCGGTGAGGCAGGATACACCAGGGTGTACGGGCCGTCCATCCTGACGATGCTCGACTATATCGAACGGCTGTGCGGAATCCTGGTACGACCGGAGGGCAATATCTGGTTCACGGGCCTGACTCCATATGGATTGGCCCATGGCCGAGATGTCGGAGCGGCTGTNGCATACAGCCGGACGATCGATGGAATCAAATTCGAGATTGTGAATACGGTGCAGGGTGCGGAGGTGTATCGTGACGAACAACTGCTGCTGAGCTTCCCGCGCGGCGTTCGTGCGGTAACTGGACGCGATGGAACACTGCAAGCGATCATCGGCGTGTCGGCGCGTACGGTGGAAGGGACGATCGGCTATGATGGGCGCCAGGTTCCGATCCGCATCAGCGGNAACGAGCAGCAAGCATATGTCAATGGCTCGTTCGAACAGGTCCGTGCAGGCGGTATCATTCCTCCTTCATATGAATAAAGCGATTTATCGAGCATGACAGAAAGGGCAGCCCCACATGGGCTGCCCTCTAAGTTCATCTGTACCCTTGTTGCCAAGTTTAACGCCTATCCTGTTAGCTTTTTAGGCGAAGCTCGCCATCTGCCTCTTCCAACTCGATGAAGATCGCGCGCTCCTCCGGCGTCTTATTCGGCGTATGAAGCGCCAGCATGATCCGTCCATCCAGCGTCCTGAAGATCATGCCGTGGCCGCCATCGCTTTCGTACAGCGGTTTCTCAATCTGCTTCCATGGTCCCATGATGCCTCCTGATTCGGAGACGGCCATGCCTTGGGCATACCGGCCGCCACGGAAGCTGGACCAGATCATGATCAGCTTGCCTTCCCCGGTTCGATACATGAACGGACCGTCCGTTACGTATCCAGATCCGTGACGCGGCGAATGGACCTGCTCTACCCAAGGCGCTTCCGAAGCAGCGAACAGTTGAACCGGTTCGCCAATGGCATGCGACAGATCCTTCGCCAACGGGATCGCGCAGATCGTTCCATCCTTCACCTGCACCCACTCGTGGCAGAACACCATCCACGGTTGTCCCTCGTCATCCACATGAAGCGTGCCGTCGAGACATTCCCAATCGCGAGGCGTGAGAGGGCCATAGCTGTGCGGCACATATGGACCAAGCGGCCGGTCGGAGACCAAGATTTGCGTACCTCTGCATACTCCGTCAGCCTTAAACGTGGCGAACATATAATATCGGCCTTGATATGCATGAACCTCCGGCGCCCAGTAATTGGTCTGCGACCAGAAGCCCACAGGCGGTCTGAATGCCGGAAATGGTCCCTCCCAGTGCTCGAGATCCTTGCTTCGATAAGCATCGAACCCCGTCGCCTGTCCCTTCCATATATCCTTGTCCGTGGAGCCGAACAGGTAGTAACACTGGTTCTCTTCATCCGTCAGCACATAAGGGTCGCGAATCTGAATCTGCTCTTTGGCGATCATGGTGGTCTCCTCTCCCGGATGCATGGTGAGAATGGATGCTTTCATATCCACTCAGCGACTGATCGTTAGGTGAATGCGCCTATGCCTTAGACGGGTCGAAGGAGCTCTTCAGCGATACGATCAGGTTAAACACCAGTTTGTCTGGTGTGGTGTATTTGCTGTCCACATTAAAGTACCCGTGACGGAACATTTGGAATTTATCCTGCGGCTTCGCATCTTTCATGTTCGGCTCGATGTACCCTTGCAGAATCTCCAGCGAGTTCGGATTGATCCGATCGATCAACGATTCTTCCTCCGAGCCTTCGCCTTCCACGATTAGCGAATCATACAGACGGAATTCAGCCGGAACCGCCTGTGATGCTTCAACCCAATGGATCGTTCCCTTGACCTTGCGGNCGGTGAAGCCGCTGCCGCTCTTCGTCTCCGGATCGTACGTGCAGCGAAGCTCGATCACATTGCCCTGCTCGTCCTTGATCACTTCATTGCACTTGATAAAGTAAGCATGCTTCAACCGCACTTCGTTGCCCGGATACAGGCGGTGATACTTTGGCGGCGGATTCTCCATGAAGTCGTCCTGTTCGATGTAAATCTCCCGTGAGAACGGGATGAGTCGCGTACCCATCTCCGGATTCTCCGGATTGTTCTCCGCCTCGAGCATTTCCACCTGACCTTCCGGATAGTTCGTGATGACGACCTTCAGCGGTCTCAACACCGCCATCGTACGCGGCGCTTTCAGCTTCAGATCCTCGCGCACGAAATGCTCCAGCATGCGCGGATCGACCGTACCGCCGCTCTTCGATACACCCGTCGAGCGGACAAATGCACGAATCGCCTCCGGCGTGAACCCGCGTCTGCGCAGGCCGCTTAACGTGTAGACGCGCGGATCGTCCCAACCGTCCAGCACGCCCTGCTCCACCAATTGCTTGATATACCGCTTGCCGATGATCGCTCCGTCGATCTGNAGCTTGGCGAACTCGTATTGCCGAGGCTTCGATTCCATCTCGCACTCGCGAATCACCCAGTCGTAGAATGGACGTTGATCCTCGAATTCCAGCGAACAGAGCGAATGGGTCACGCCCTCGATCGCATCCTCCAGCGGATGGGCGAAGGTATACATCGGATAGATGCACCATTTGTCGCCGGTATTGTGGTGAGTGGCATGGAGCACGCGATAGATGACAGGGTCACGCATATTGATGTTCGGCGATTTCATGTCGACCTTGGCGCGCAGCACCTTCTCCCCGTCCTTGAACTCGCCTTTCCTCATCCGTTCGAACAGATCCAGGTTCTCCTCAACGCTGCGATTGCGGTAAGGACTCTCGATGCCCGGCTCCGTCAATGTGCCTCTGGTCGCGCGAATCTCCTCCTGAGACTGATCATCGACGTAAGCAAGCCCCTTCTTGATGAGCAGCACCGCCCGCTGATACATCTCCTCGAAATAGTCGGAGGCATAGTACAGCGCATCCCACTCGAAGCCGAGCCAACGGATGTCTTCCTGAATCGCTTGCACATACTCCACATCTTCCTTGGTCGGGTTTGTATCATCGAACCTCAGATGAGTGCGGCCGCCATAAGCTGCCGCTGTATCGAAGTTGATGATGATCGCGCGGGCATGGCCGATGTGCAGGTAGCCGTTCGGTTCTGGAGGGAACCGGGTCACAATCTCCTTGACGCGGCCTTCCTTCAGGTCTTCCTCCACGATACTTCGTATAAAGTTCGAGCTTTCCGCGTGAATATTCTCCATGTTCGTCCTTCCTTTAACGTCCAATTTATTGTTCTATATTAACGCATAAGCACGCGTTGTTTCAATGTATCGAGCATAATCCGCATCTCTTCATCGGTGCCGATCGTGATGCGCAGGTAATCCTCGATGCGCGGCTGGGCGAAGTGCCGGACAAGCACGCCATGCTCCTTCAGCTTCTGCTGCAGCTCGGCGCCCGATCTGCCAGCCAGACGTGCAAATACGAAGTTCGTCTGCGACGGCAAGACTTCGAAGCCCATCTGTCGAAGCTCATCCGTCACCCATTGCCGCGTGCGGATGACCTTCTCCGTCGTCTCCTGGAAGTAAGCCTCATCCTCGATCGCAGCGATCGCGCCAGCTTGCGCCAATCGGTCGATCGGGTAGGAATTAAATGAATTCTTAACGCGATTCAACCCTTCGATTAATTCCGCTTGGCCAAGGGCGAATCCGACCCTAAGCCCCGCCAACGATCTGGACTTGGACAGGGTCTGCACAACCAGCACATTGGGGTATCGGCGGATTAGAGATACCGCGCTGTGGCCTCCGAAGTCCACGTATGCTTCATCTACCAATACCACCGAATCCGGGTTCTGCTGAACGATGCGCTCGATGTCAGCGAGCGGCACCTCGATGCCGGTAGGCGCATTGGGATTGGCGATAACGATGCCGCCGTTGGTCTTGCTCACGTACGCCTCCACATCCAGTTGGAAATCATCGCGCAGCGGAATGATCTCGGCCTTCAGTTCATGAAGCTGGATATAGACTTTGTAGAAGCTGTATGTAATATCCGCAAATAATACCGGCTGAGTCTGATCGAAGAACGCCTGGAAAGCAAGTGCCAGCACCTCGTCCGAACCGTTGCCGACGAATACCTCTTCCTTGCCGAGTCCATATCTCGCGGCGATCTTCTCTCTGAGCACCGTCGATTCCGGATCAGGATACAGTCGCAATGCATCGCCGGCTGCTTCCTGGATGGCGCGAAGTACCTTGGGAGATGGGGGATAAGGGTTCTCGTTCGTATTTAATTTGATATAGGCCTGATCCTTTGGCTGCTCCCCTGGTACGTATGGACTTAACTTACGCGTCAAACTGCTCCAATATTTGCTCATCATGAACCTCCGCTGAGTTTCGGTTTGATCAATATTCTACCTGTACTGGAGCCGAACTTCAACGAATTGTCGCAAAAAGCCGTTACAACTCAAAAAGCCGTCCCCCGCTTGCACGGAGAACGACTTTCCAAGTTCATTCAGACGCCGTATCAGAATCCAACCATAAATAAGGATGACATCAATTCTTCAAATGTGATGATCTCGGAAGCATCCGGCACCTGAAGCTCGAATTCGACCTTCTCGTTGATCTCGGATTGCTTGACGGCCGTTTGCAGACCGAGCCTTCCGCTCTCTCCATCGGCAGTGATCTCCAGATCAACATCCAATCCGGTATAGGTCACAAAACCGTTCTTGCCAACAGCCGTTACGACTTTTGCGGCATGAATATTCAGAACGTCCTCAAGTTCATCAAGCGAAGCGTCCAATTCTTGCTCGTCTTCCTGAAGCTTAGCCTTAAACTCCTCAATGTCCGCTTGCGTCACGCCTGCTTCGTCCAGTTCTGCGATCTTTTCGAGCAACGCAGGAAGAACTTCGACCAGAGACTTTACAAATGGCCGCAAGTTATCGTTGGTCAATTCAAACTTCACTACTTGAGCCGCATCGACATCGCTCGGGATGCCAGCTTCATCTTTGCTTACTTTCGAGAAGTACGAACCATCCTCAAATGCCCCAAAGAACAGCTCTGCAATCTCTGCACCCAGCCGTTGAATTTTCTGCTGCTGTTCGGGAGTTAGTGTAGCCGCTTCTTCGCCTGCCATCTCCGACAACTCATCCAAGTCCAGCTCCAGATACTTGCCGACCACATTCTCTGGCAACGGAAGGAACGGCGTGTTCGGGATCTTAACCCATACCTTGTTGTCCGTCACGAGTATGGACAGATTGATGGCGATCTCTGTGTCTCCTGTTACCCGTGCGGTAAGCAGCACTTCAGCCATCATCGGATCAAGCTGGGAAGTTCCACGGAACGAAAGCTCCGCATTATTCAACAGATTCAGAACCATGGCAGCGGAAGGATCATCAACCATAGCGCTGTCAGGCAACTCCAACTTCAACTTCATGGAGCCTTCAAATTTGTTGGAAGTGATCTCTGTCGCTTTGCCAAAGGCCGCAATCAATGTATCCTTCGGCGTTTGTTTGCTCTCTTGACTGCAGCCAACCAGCAGGATGCTGAGCAAGAGCACAAAGGTACCAACCAATGCCCAAACTTTCTTCAAAACAGTATCCCCTCTCCTCTAGATCTGTAAAACACGACTAATTTTAACTTAGATTTATGGAGAGGAAAAGGGATTTTCGGTGGATTGGGCATCTAATATTAGATGATTTTTACAAAATAAGACTCCTCGTTCATATGCCGTCCTTCCGGATTGATTCTTTAGTTGTGCAATCACATGGTTCTAATTACCCAAACATTTGGATAACTGGTAAAGACGAATGTTTGATTGAACTTGGATGATCCGCTTCAGCGGCCTTCGCCGTGATTTTGCCGGGAGTGATTTCGATTCTTGACCTTCTTGGAACCGGACAGGGGCTCTTGTGTGGTCCTTCTGTCACCTTCCTCATGATCATGTTCTTCTTGTTGAACCGAATAAGCTTCTGGTTTGGTCATACGAGATTACTCCTCCTTGCTGCAGATTGGTCTGACTGATCATTACTCTCTCCGGCTGAACATAAGATTATGCGCGCAAAAAAGCCATACAGCGCGTCAGCGCGGTATGGCTGTTCATGTGGATATGTAATGGCGGAGAGGGTGGGATTCGAACCCACGGAAGAGTTGCCCCTTCGCTGGTTTTCAAGACCAGAGCCTTAAACCACTCGACCACCTCTCCGAGTTCCGTGGCTAATCGCCACGGCAAATAGCATTTTATCACAAATTCACGTTTGTTGCCAACGGCTATTTTCTGGAGATGACCATTTGATTTCGCATATAAGGACGGAGAACCTCTGGAATGACCACACTGCCGTCCGCTTGCAAACCGTTTTCCAGAATCGCTGCCACCGTCCGGCCTACAGCAAGGCCTGAGCCGTTGAGCGTATGCACATATTCCGGCTTCGCGTTCGCATCACGACGGAAGCGGATGTTAGCCCGGCGCGCCTGGAAGTCCTCGAAATTGCTGCATGACGAGATCTCACGATAGGTTCCTTGCGAAGGCAACCATACCTCCAGATCGTACGTCTTGGCTGCAGAGAAGCCAAGATCTCCCGTACACAGCTGCACAACCCGATACGGCAAGCCAAGCAGTTGCAGGATGCGCTCCGCCTGCTTGGTGAGTGTCTCCAATTCATCGTAGGAGGTTTCAGGAAGCACCAGCTTGACCAGCTCCACCTTGTTGAACTGGTGCTGACGGATGATCCCTCGCGTATCTCTTCCGGCAGCACCCGCCTCCGCCCGGAAACAAGGGCTGTATGCCACATAATACTTCGGCAGTTCCGAGATGGACAGAATCTCATCGCGATGATAGTTCGTTACCGGTACCTCTGCGGTTGGGATCATGAAGTAATCGGTATCGGCAACCTTAAACGCATCTTCTTCAAACTTCGGAAGTTGCCCCGTACCGGTCAGGCTCGCCCGATTGACCATCAGCGGAGGCAGCATCTCCGTATAGCCGAATTCTTCGCTATGCACATCCATCATAAACTGGATCAATGCCCGTTCCAGCCGAGCCCCCAACCCCTTATAGAATACGAAGCGCGAACCGGTCACCTTGCCCGCTCTTTCAAAATCCAGGATATCCAGATTCGCGGCGATCTCCCAGTGAGGCAGCGGCTCAAAGTCAAACTGCGGCTTCTCGCCCCAGGTGCGGATGACAACATTGTCATCCTCCGAAGCTCCTACCGGAACGGTTTCATGCGGGATATTGGGTATTCTAAGCAGGAGTTCTTCCAACTTCTCCTCGATGTCTCGGATTTCGTCGTCCAGCTCCTTGATTCGATCAGACACCTGCTTCATCTCGGCGATGATGGCGTCGGCGTTCTCTCCGGCTTTCTTCAGCCGTGCGACTTCCTGTGATACGACGTTCTTGCGGTTCTTGAGCGATTCACTCTCTTGCAAGAGCTCGCGTCTGCGTACGTCCATGGAAGCGAAACCTTCTATATCCGTCAAGGAAGATTTCCGATTGTTCAAAGCTTCTTTTACTTTATCCAGGTCTCTTCTCAGCAACTTGATATCCAGCAAATCTTACCCCTCCCGTAAGGGAAAATAAATTATGACATATAATGTACTATACCCCAAGGCGATATTCAACCTCAAATCGAGCGAAAGGCACCAAAACCTGCCGTTTGCGGTTTCGGTGCCTCTTAATCAATCCTATTCTATCAATTCATGCTGAAACCTGCTTGACCATATCCAGGAAGTAGGCATGAATCCGATAATCATCGGTTAGTTCCGGATGAAAGGATGTCGCCAGCAGATGACCCTGGCGCGCTGCTACGATCTGACCGTTGTACGTAGACAGAATGTCTACATCCGAACCGGTCTCAGTAATTAGCGGAGCCCGAATGAACACCGCCCGCACCTTCCCTTCGATGCCTTTCACATCCAGATCGGTCTCGAAGCTTTCGCGTTGCCTGCCGAAGGCGTTCCGCGATACCGTGATGTCCATCAGTCCAAGATGTGCCCAATCCTGACCAACGATTCGCTCCGCGATAACGATGAGCCCGGCGCATGTGCCGAAGATCGGCTTGCGTGCCGCGGAGAATTGGCGGATCGCATCGATGAAATCATACTCCCTCATCAGCTTGCCGATGGTGGTGCTTTCTCCGCCGGGAATGATCAATCCGTCGATCTCATCGAGCTGATGAGTACGCTTGATCGCCACTCCTTCTGCTCCACAGGCCTCTATGCATCGGATATGCTCGGCGACCGCTCCTTGCAGGGCTAATACTCCGATTCTCACAGTCATTCCTTCTTTCCAGTTCCTATCCGTAGAACGCTGATTACCAGCCGCGTTCCTGCATGCGCTCCGAAGCCTGCAACTTGGAGATCTCGATCCCCTTCATCGGCGTCCCGAGATTCTTGGACAATTCAACGATCAATCCGTAATCCTCATAGTGAGTAGTCGCTTGAACGATCGCTTTCGCGAACTTCTCAGGGTTGTCGGACTTAAAGATACCAGAACCTACGAACACCCCGTCAGCACCCAGATGCATCATCAGCGCCGCATCGGCTGGCGTTGCCACGCCGCCCGCAGCGAAATTGACGACCGGCAGTCTGCCTGTCTCATGCACCTGAAGCAACAGCTCATAAGGTGCGCCGAGATTCTTGGCCTCCGCCATCAGCTCGTCCTTCGACATATTCTGAACCTTACGGATCTGTGACATCATGAGTCTCATATGACGGACGGCTTCCACGATATTGCCGGTGCCAGGTTCGCCCTTGGTGCGGATCATCGATGCGCCTTCGCCGATACGACGCAGCGCTTCACCGAGATCGCGTGCGCCGCATACGAACGGCACGGTGAACGCATGCTTGTCGATATGATACACTTCATCCGCCGGCGTCAACACTTCACTCTCGTCGATATAGTCAACNCCCATCGCTTCCAGCAGTTTCGCTTCTACGAAATGTCCGATCCGCGCTTTGGCCATAACCGGGATCGATACTGCCTTCTGGACTTCTTCGATGATCGTTGGATCGGCCATCCGCGCCACACCGCCAGCAGCGCGAATATCAGCCGGAACTCTTTCCAATGCCATAACGGCGGATGCACCCGCTGCTTCGGCAATCCTCGCCTGCTCAGCGTTCATGACGTCCATGATGACGCCGCCTTTTTGCATCTCTGCCATGCCTCTTTTGACTCTAGTTGTTCCTGTTTCCATCCTATTAGCCTCCCGTAACATATCGATAATCTAATTCTTGATTTTACATGAAGGCCGGTTAATATACAACCTTTTTACTAGGAATAATTTGAATTAAGGAGCCGTGATCAGAAAATATTCAAGATGCTGTTCCATATATCTTTAAAGAAGTTTCCGATGGCTCTGAAGAATAGCGTAAACCAACCTGCTTTGTCCACGTCTTCAGAGGCAACCAGATTGATGGTATGAACCACATCTTTGCCGTATCTGACCGTTAAGGTGCCAAGCACATCACCCTGCTTGATCGGCGCTACCAGCAACTCCTCATCAACCGGTTCCGCCGTGATCTCCAGCACATCATTCGTTTCATCCTTCTTCATGACAAGCTCCAGACCGCTCTGCGTTACAAGCGGAACCTCCAGCGCTTTGCCGCGTTTGATCTTAACCGAAGGAAGCTGCTCCATCTCTGTCTTCGCTGTGATCACCGTGCGCTTCTCGAAATTGTTGAAGCCATAGTCCAGCAGCTTGCGGGTTTCACCGAAACGCATGTCTTCATTTTCGGTTTTCATCACGACGCTGATCAGACGCAGGCCGTTCCGTTCAGCGGTGCCGGTAAAATTGTAACCCGCTGTATCGGTATGCCCGGTCTTCAGACCGTCCAATCCTTCGTATGCATACAGTTTCGCATACAGGTTGCCGATAGGAATCCAGCTTTCCAGCATGCGATTCCAGTTGTTCATCAGCTCAGTCGAAGTATCTCCTTCACGACGGTATTCCTGAGGTTTACTGGAGAACTCAAGGATCTCCGGATGATCCTGCAACAGACGTTGCGCGATCTTGGCAGAATCACGGGCGGTAAACATATTGGCTCCGGAGGTATTCGGCGCATATTTGCCGTAGAATTCATTGGCCAATCCCGTCGCATTGGAGAAATGCGCATACTCCGACAAGCCAAACTCCTTCGCTTTCTGATTCATCATATCTACGAATATTTCTTCCGTTCCCCCAACGAATTCTGCCAAAGCAACGGTAGCATCGTTGGAAGAATAGATCGACATCTGATTGAACAGGTCTTTGACCCGATATTTATGTCCTTGGGCCAGCAGTTGTCCCGAACCCTTAATAGACGCTGCCTTCTCCGTGATGGTTACGATGCTGTCCCAATCAATCTTGCCTTGCGAGATAGCCTCGAGAACAAGATATTCGGTCATCATCTTGACCATGCTGGCTGGTTCCCATGGCTGATCGGCATTGTATTCATACAGAACTTGTCCGCTTTCAGCCTCTATCAAAATCGCAGAATAAACCTGTAATCCAAGGAAATTGTCCCCGGTACTCGGTGTACTTTGACCATCATTGTTGCCTTCTGTCGACTCGGTTGAGCTATTCGTGGCTTCAGTAGCAAGTGCAGTAGCTGGCTGGATCACTGCGCTAATCAATGAATAGATCAGCAGACTCCATAAACACGCCAGGATCATCCATTTTCGCCATGCATGCTGCCTAACCGATCTGTAATCTCCTTCCCTAACCAAAGGTTTCACCTCTCCATGAATTACTGATTTTATTCTACACAATATTACAATTGTAACATACAACTGGTTGCGGTTAAATACGCGTATCGGCCCAAGTATCGGAAGATACCGAACAAAGAAAGACAGGGATTAAGCCCTGTCTCATTAACCGATTTGATATTTTTTAATGAATTTCATGCGGCTTCAAGCAATGCATAACCGCGCNCTGGTGCAGCGCGCGGCTTGTCTCGTTGATCCATATTCGAATTACAGCGAATAGTTTGGAGCCTCTTTCGTGATCTGCACGTCATGCGGATGGCTTTCTCTGAGTCCGGCATTTGTGATTCGGATGAACTGGGTGTCGTTTTGCAGGCTCTTGATGTCTTTGGCTCCACAGTAACCCATACCGGAACGCAGACCACCAACAAGTTGGAAGATCGTATCGGCGAGTGGCCCTTTGTATGGAACACGGCCTTCGATGCCTTCCGGCACCAACTTGGTTTCATTCTCTTGGAAGTAACGGTCCTTGCTGCCGTCCTTCATCGCACCAAGCGAACCCATTCCTCTGTAGATCTTGTAACGACGTCCTTGGTAAATCTCCGACTCGCCAGGGCTTTCTTCCGTACCTGCGAACAGGCTGCCGATCATGATCGCATCAGCCCCAGCCGCGAGTGCCTTCACACAGTCACCGGAGTACTTGATACCGCCATCGGCGATAATGGGAACCCCGTATTTGCGAGCGACCGTAGCGCAATCATAGATCGCCGTGATTTGCGGAACGCCGATACCAGCGATCACGCGCGTCGTACAGATCGATCCAGGTCCGATTCCCACTTTCACGATGGAAGCCCCTGCTTCGATCAGGTCACGGGTACCTTCACCCGTTGCCACGTTGCCCGCACAGATCNTCAGATCAGGATAACGTTCACGGATCTTGCGCACCGTATTCAGGATATTCACGTGATGGCCATGCGCCGAATCGACAACGATCAGGTCCACTCCAGCTTCAACCAGCGCCGCTACCCGTTCCATCACATCCTTGGATACGCCAACCGCCGCGCCTGCAAGCAATCGACCTTGCTCATCCTTCGCAGCATTCGGGAACTGGATCGCCTTCTCGATATCCTTGATGGTGATAAGACCCTTCAGATTGTAATTATCATCGACGATTGGAAGCTTCTCGATCTTGTGCTGTTGCAGGATTACCTCGGCTTGCTGCAGGGTAGTACCCACAGGTGCAGTAACGAGATTTTCCTTCGTCATGACTTCCTTGATCTTGATGGAATAATCATGAACAAATCTCAGGTCCCGGTTCGTCAGGATGCCGACCAATTTGTTGTTTTCATCTACGATCGGCACACCGGATATCCGATACTTGCTCATGAGTTCTTCCGCATCATAGACATGATGCTCAGGCGTCAGCGAGAACGGGTTCGTAATAACGCCGCTTTCGGACCGTTTCACGCGGTCTACTTCCTCTGCTTGTTGGGAGATGGACATATTCTTGTGAATTATGCCGATACCGCCTTCACGAGCCATCGCAATCGCCATCGCGCTCTCCGTGACCGTATCCATTGCCGAACTGATGAATGGAATGTTAAGCTTGATGCGCGGTGTCAGCGTAGTTGCGACACTGATTTCTTTACCGAATACTTCCGACTTGCGCGGAATTAACAGTACATCGTCGAATGTTAGTCCTTCTTTGCCAAATTTATCTTCCCACACAAGAAAGATCCTCCCTTAAAATCATTGCACTACCCCATATATTATTGCAATCTTATCAGAAGCGTATTTTTACTGTCAAGCGGACTAGCACGAGTTTCCAAACGATTATAATGCGGGTTGTCAGTTGCTATTACTATGCTGCCTGTAATTAACCATTTGTATGACCGATACTGCCTTCCTGTTTGGCACGAATACTGTCTTCCCAGTGCCACATACGTATCTTCCTGCTACCCTTTGCCGCTCTAAGGAGCACATTCTTCCTGTACCAACCATCTCCCCTGATACCACTTCAAAACCAAGACACCCGTATCATTGGTTTAGGCTTGTAACGGAACGTGGTTCCGCTATTTTGCTAGATTTCCGTGTTTTTCGGTTCCTAACGGAACGTAGATCCGTTATTATACGGTTTCAAAGCCGTTTG
>JGI25329J36429_1000540_pt1 | contig 23615 bp, 19 predicted proteins | sample HigsolmetaAR204D_FD_36429 | JGI IMG/M metagenome (IMG submission 36429)
CCGAGACGATCGTGATCGAGAATTGGCGATAGATGACGCCGGTCGAGCCGGTGAGGAAGGCCATCGGCAGGAACACCGCGGACAGCACGAGCGCGATACCGACGAGCGCGCCGGTGATCTGCGACATCGACTTGCGGGTCGCCTCCTTGGGCGAGAGCTGCTCTTCGCGCATGACGCGCTCGACGTTCTCGACGACGACGATGGCATCGTCGACGAGCAGGCCGATGGCGAGCACCATCGCGAACATCGTCAGCATGTTGATGGAGAAGCCCGCCGCTGCGAGCACGCCGAACGTACCGAGCAGCACGATCGGCACGGCGATCGTCGGAATCAACGTCGCGCGGATGTTCTGCAGGAAGAGCAGCATCACGAGGAACACCAGCACGATCGCTTCCGCGAGCGTCTTGACGACCTCCTTGATCGACACGCGCACGAACGGCGTGGTGTCGAACGGCGTCACCGCGCGCAAGCCTTCCGGGAAAGTGGGCTCGAGCTGCTCGAGCAGATTCATCACGCCGCGCGCCGTCTCGAGCGCGTTCGCATTGGTCGCGAGCGAAACGGCAAGACCGGCTGCCTGCGCGCCGTTGTAGCGGCTGATGAAGCTGTAGTCGGCCGAGCCGAGCTCGACGCGCGCGATGTCGCCGAGCTTGAGAACCGAGCCGTCAACGCCGCTGCGCACGACGATCTCGCGGAACTGCTCCGGCGTGCGCAGGCGTCCGCGCGCCGTGATCGTCGCATTGAGCTGCTGACCCTTGACCGAAGGCGTGGCGCCGAGCTGGCCGACGGACACTTGCGCGTTCTGCGCTTGAATGGCCGAGACGACGTCGCCGGGCGTGAGCTTATAGGTGTTGAGCTTGTCCGGATCGAGCCAGATACGCATGGCGTACTGCGAACCGAACACCTGCACGTTGCCGACGCCAGGCACGCGGCTCAGCGGATCGACGATGTTCGCGGTGACGAAGTCCGCGATATCGGTGCGATCCATGCTGTTGTTCTCGGAGACGAAGCCGACGACCATGAGGAAGCCGGTGTTCGCCTTGGTGACGCTCACGCCCTGCTGCTGCACGATCTGCGGCAAGAGCGGCGTGGCGAGCTGCAGCTTGTTCTGCACCTGCACCTGCGCGATGTCGGGGTCGACGCTGCTGTCGAACGTGAGCGTGACGCTGACCGCGCCGTCCGCGCTGCTCGCCGAGGACATGTACAGCAGGCCATCGAGCCCCTTCATGTTCTGCTCGATGATCTGCGTGACCGACTCTTCGACGGTCTGGGCGGATGCGCCGGGGTAGAACGCGTTGATGTTGATCGACGGCGGCGCGATCGTCGGATAGCGCGAGATCGGCAGTCTCGTGATCGAGAGCGCGCCCGCCATCATGATGATGATCGCGATCACCCATGCGAAAACCGGGCGATCGATGAAGAATCTAGCCATGCGAGTGCTCCGTTAGCGCGCCGCGGTCGTGGTTTCCGCAGCGGGCGCTGCACCTGCTTCAACCGGCGTCACGGGCATGCCGGGCTGGATCTTCTGCAGCCCTTCGACGACCACGCGTTCGCCCGCTTGCAGACCGTCGGAGATGAGCCATTGATCGCCGATCGTGCGCACCGTCGTCACGACGCGGCGCTCGATCGTGTTGTCGGGCGTAACGACGAACGCAATGCCGTTGCCCTTGGCGTCGCGCGTGATCGCGCGCTGCGGCGCGAGCACCGCATCGTTGCGCTGACCGCGTTCGAGCACCGCGCGCACATACATGCCGGGCAGGAGAATGCGATCGGGATTCGGCACGACGGCGCGCAGAGCGAAGCTGCCGGTGGTCGGATCGACGCTTACTTCCGCGAACTTGAGCTCGCCGGCATGCGGATAGTCGGCGCCGTTCTCGAGCACGATGCGCACCGGCGTCGTCTGGTCCAGCGTGCCGCCGAAGTCCTGGCGCAGCTGCAGAAGCTCGCTGCTCGACTGCTGCAGATCGACGTAGATCGGATCGAGCTGCTGAATGGTCGTGAGCGGCTTGTCTTGATTGGCCGTGACGAGCGCGCCCTGCGTGAAGTTCGATTTGCCGGCGCGGCCCGAGATGGGCGAGGTGATGCGCGCATAGCTCAAATTGACTTCCGCTTGGCGCAGCGCCGCTTCGGCCGCATTGACGTCGGCCTCCGCCTGCTGAAGCGCGGCGACCGCGTTCTCGGCCTCCTGCGCGCTCGCCGCGTCGATCTTGGCGAGCTCGGTCGTGCGCTTGGCCGAGAGCTTGGCCGCCTCCAGGATGGCGCGCGCGCGGGCAAGGGCCGCTTTACGGCTCTCGACTTCAGCCCGGTAGATCGCGTCGTCGAGCTGGTAGAGCGGCTGGCCCGCCTTGACCTCGCTGCCTTCCTCGAACAGCCGCTCCTTGATGATGCCGGTGACCTGCGGGCGCACTTCGGCGATCACGAAGGCCGACGTGCGGCCGGGTAAGTTCCTGATTTCGCTGACAGTTTGCGACGACAGCGTCACGACACCGACTTCCGGCGGCGGGGGCTGCTGCGGCGGCGTATTGCTTCCGCACGCGGACAACAACAGGACGGCCAAGACGCCCGTAAGGCTGGAACGACGCATAAATCCCCGGAGGAAGATAAATAAAGAAGAGAGAAAAGATGAGAATGAACGTTTATTCTCATCGAAGCCCATTGCCAGCGTCAATCAGCCGCGTCGGTTATTCGCGTTCCGTGCGACGCAGTCGGCAGGAGGGCGCGCAGTGCGCGCCTTTCTGACCAGTGCCCAGGGCCCAGATCAGTGCCCAGGGCGATTCCACCGCAATCTTCGGAGTGTCCCGTACCGCCTGCGCTGCTACTGTCACTGCCGCACCGAAATCGAGGGGTTCTCATGAGCGCAGTCGCATCCGTTGCCGAACCAGCGCACGACATCGTGACGGATCCGCGGTGGCGGGCGGTGGTCGCGCGCGACCGCAATGCCGATGGCACGTTCGTCTACTGCGTGCGCACGACCGGCGTGTTCTGTCGTCCGTCGTGCGCCGCGCGCCGCCCTCGGCCGGAACACGTGGTGTTTTTCGCAAGCGTGCGCGAGGCGCAGTCCGCTGGCTTTCGTCCTTGCAAGCGCTGCAAGCCCGAGCGGCTGTCGCTGCGCAAGCGTTACGGCGAGAAAGTGACGCAAGCATGTCGGCTCATCGAGCAGGCGAAAGCGCCGCTCGCACTGCGCGAGCTCGCCCGTCGCGTCGGCATGAGCCCGCATCACTTCCATCGCATCTTCAAGGAGCTCACCGGCACGACGCCGCGCGAGTACGCCGAAGCACAGCGCGAGCAGCATGTGCGCGAGCGCTTGGCGCAAGGCGAGCGCATTACCGATGCGATCTTCGCGGTCGGCTACGGTTCGAACAGCCGCTTCTACGAACGAGCGAGCCACATCCTGGGTATGACGCCGCGCGCGTATCGCGCAGGCGGCGTCAATGCCAGAATCAAATTTGCCGTCGGCGAATGCTCGCTCGGCTCGATTCTGGTGGCGCAAAGCGAGCGCGGCGTATGCGCCATCCTGATCGGCGACGAACCGGAGTCTCTCGTGCGCGATCTACAGGATCGCTTCCCGCGCGCCGAGCTCATCGGCGGCGATCGCGAGTTCGAACGGCTCGTTGCCGTCGTCGTCGGCTTCGTCGATTCGCCCGCTGTCGGTTTGGAGCTGCCGCTCGATATTCGCGGCACGGCCTTTCAACGCCGCGTCTGGCAGGCGCTGCGCCGTGTGCCGCCCGGACAGACGATTACATACAGCGAGCTGGCCAAGCGCATCGGCGCACCGCGCGCCGTGCGCGCCGTCGCGCGCGCCTGTGCCGCCAATCCGCTCGCCGTCGCGATCCCCTGTCATCGTGTGATCCGCAACGACGGTTCGTTGAGCGGCTACCGTTGGGGGGTGGATAGGAAACGGATGTTGCTGGAAAAAGAAAAAGAGGCTGTAGACGAAGAGAAGGCTTGCTGGGCGCTCGTGCGCGGCAAGCGAGAGAGCCCGCGGCAACAAAGGGCTCGCGGCAAAGGGTGCATCGCGCCTCTTTAGCCGAAGCTTTTCGTCCGTCGTCCGTAGCCCTTTCTGTACGCGCAGCGCACCGAAAGAAGAATGCGGTGGGTGCAGAGCTGCGTAAGCGGCAGGAAGCCTGCGGTAGAAGTGCGCTTGGCGCGCTTTTCTGGCCAGAGTCCGGTGGCCGGCGCCCAGTGCCCTGACCAGTTGCGTCATAATCAAATCCACCAACTTCATCCGAGGGATTCCGCCGTGTCGCTTTACGCAGTGCTCATCTACGATGCCGAAGCGGAAATCAACGCATTGAGCAAGGAACGCATGGACGAGCTGATCGGGCGGCACGAAGTCGTTCAAGCCAAGCTCGCTGCCGAAGGCAAGCTTGGACCTGTCGTGCGGCTCATGCCGACGGCGACGGCGCGCACGTTGCGCCAGGGCTCGGAAACGCTCATCACCGATGGACCGTTTGCCGAGACGAAGGAGCAGCTCCTCGGCTTCTACATGATCGATTGTCCGACGCCGGAAGAAGCCATGGACGCCGCTCGCTTGATCGGCGGTGCGTGCGGCGCGCGCACGTTGGAAGTCCGGCCGGTGCATCTGTATTACCCGGCTCCCGCCGCAACGTAACTTAGCGACGCTAGCCGCAATTCCGTGACGCGCTAGCGTCCTCCCTGCCGTCGGGTTTTCGTCTTTGCTGCAGCCTAGAGCCTACCGTCTACAGCCCGCAGTAAGATGACCCAATGACGCGCAGGGTAAGAGAACGGCGACGCGACTGGGTCGACGAAGAAGNCGGCTCCTGGCTGTTGGGGGCTGGCGAGGTGCGTCGCCCGTTTGCGGGTCGTTCGTCATCGCGTCCGCGCCCGTTCATTGTCGAGACACAGGGTGAGCGTCACTTGCTCTTCACGCATGACAGCGTGCAGAGCTCGATGCGCATCGACGATCCGTATGCGCTCACGTGCGAGTACACGCGTCGCATGATGGCATTCCTGCTGTTCGTGCCCGAGCCGCGCGAGATCGTCTTGATCGGACTCGGCGGCGGTTCGCTCGCGAAATATTGCTACCGTCTGCTCGATACGGCGCATCTCGTCGCCGTCGAGATCGACGCCGACGTCATCGCCTTGCGCGATGAATTCTGTATCCCGCTCGACGACGCGCGCTTTCGTGTCGAGCATGCCGACGGCGCGCGGTATCTGGCGAGGCGTGCCGAGCCTCTCGACGTGCTGCTGGTGGATGCGTTCGATGCCAACGGCGTGGCGCCGTCGCTCGCAACCCCTGAGTTCTATCGTCACGCTCAGCAACGGCTCGCGGATCGCGGTGTGCTCGTCATGAATATGGCGGGTGAGCCCAGTCGCTACGACGTGCACATGAAGCTCGCTCATGATGCGTTCGCCGGACGTGTGCTGCTCGCGCCGGTGCAAAGCGGCGGCAATCACCTGTTGTTCGCGTTGAATGGGGGCGTCGAGCTCGATCCCGCCACGCTGCGAGCACGCGCGGAAGGTTGGTATGCGCGGCTCGGATTGGACTTTCCCTTCTACTTGCGCTGGCTCCAGCGCGTCGATGCGGGCGGCGTGCTGCGCGCGAGCGGCAACAGCTGAGCGTTCTCTCTGCGTCATTCGCGATTGCCTACGAGCTACTGCGAATTGTCGCCCGCACCGGTTGGTGATTCGATCTCACCGCATCCTGCCCATGGGCGGATGACGCGCCATCTGGCCGCGCGTCGCGCGGCAGGAGGTTCTCATGGCGACGCGACACCCCGCTCTCGTAACGGTCGGCGCCTTGACGGTTGCCGTGGTCCTAGGATGGGGGATCTCACAGCTTCGCGACAGGCCGCAGCCGACGGCACAGGTGCAGATCGAACCGGTGAGCGAGCCTGCCTAACGCGTGAACGTCGAGGAGATGCGGCTTGCCGAGGCGGTCGGCGCAGAGGCGTCCGAGTCGCTTGCCGAGGCGAGCGCGGACTAAACCTTACATAGATTTCTGCAGTTTCGTTCGCTACGCTGCGCGCTGCGGGTGCGCTGCCGCCATCCGTCGCGGATGGCGGCACGACCGTTCTCAAACACCTCGGTTGTGACACCTCGGACGCATGAGCGACGAACCATCGATGACGGGCGCCGCCCGGGAGACCCTGCGGGAAGCCGCGCTCTCCTATCACGAATTTCCAACGCCGGGTAAGCTCTCGGTCGTCCCCAGCAAGAAGCTCTCGAATCAGCACGACCTGTCGCTGGCCTATTCGCCCGGCGTGGCGGCGGCATGCGAAGAGATTGCTGCGGATCCCGTCAATGCCTTGCGGTATACCGCGCGCGGCAATCTCGTGGCAGTCGTCACGAACGGCACGGCCGTGCTCGGTCTCGGTGCGATCGGGCCGCTCGCCGCAAAGCCCGTCATGGAAGGCAAGGCGGTGCTCTTCAAGAAGTTCGCGGGCATCGATGTCTTCGATATCGAGATCAACGAGCGCGATCCGGACAAACTGGTCGACGTCATTGCCGCGCTCGAGCCGACCTTCGGCGGCATCAATTTGGAGGACATCAAGGCGCCGGAGTGCTTCGAGATCGAACGTAAGCTTCGTGCGCGGCTCAAGATCCCGGTCTTTCACGACGACCAGCACGGCACGGCGATCATCGTCGGCGCGGCACTGCTCAACGGCCTCGAAGTGGTCGGCAAGCGGATCGATCAGGTCAAGCTCGTCGTGAGCGGTGCGGGCGCGGCGGCGCTCGCCTGCGTCGATCTGCTGGTCGATCTCGGGTTGCCGAAAGAGAACATCTGGCTCACCGATCTTGCCGGTGTCGTCTACAAGGGACGCACCGAGCTCATGGATGCGGAAAAGGAACGCTTCGCGCAGGACACCTCGATGCGCACGCTCGCGGAGGTGATCGTCGGTGCGGACGTGTTCCTCGGCTTGTCGGCGGGGGGCGTGCTCAAGCCGCACATGGTTGCGGCGATGGCGCCGCGGCCGCTCATCTTCGCGCTCGCCAATCCCACGCCCGAAATCCTGCCGGAAGAAGTGCGCGCCGTGCGAGACGATGCGGTGATGGCGACGGGACGCAGCGACTATCCCAACCAAGTGAACAACGTGCTGTGCTTCCCGTTCATCTTCCGTGGCGCGCTCGATGCGGGATCGACCACCATCACGCGTGCCATGGAGATTGCCGCCGTGCACGCGATCGCGGAGCTCGCTCGCATGGGGCACGACGACACCGTCGCGAGCGCCTACGGCATCGAGGACCTGCGTTTCGGCCCCGATTATCTGATCCCCAAGCCGTTCGATCCGCGCCTCATCGTGCACATCGCGCCGGCGGTCGCCAAAGCGGCGATGGAATCGGGCGTGGCGACGCGGCCCATCGCGGATTTCGATGCGTATCGCGAGCAGCTGCAGCAGTTTGTCTATCAATCCGGCACGATGATGAAGCCGGTGTACGAGGCGGCGCGCAAAGTGCCGCCCGAACGTTCGCGCATCGTGTTCGCGGAAGGCGAGGACGAGCGCGTGCTGCGCGCTGCGCAGATCCTCGTCGACGAGAAGCTCGCGCAACCGGTTCTCGTCGGACGTCCGGCCGTGCTCGAAAACCGGATCAAGCGCTTCGGGCTGCGGCTGCGGCTCGGCGTCGATGTCACGGTGGTCAATCCGGAATACGACGANCGCCATCGCGAGTTCTGGATGGAGTATCACCAGCTCATGAAGCGNCGCGGCGTGACNGCGCAATACGCCAAGCTCGAAATGCGCCGGCGCACCACCTTGATCGCCGCGATGCTGCTGCGCAAGGGCGCNGCGGACGGCATGATCTGCGGCACGATCAGCACGACCGCACGCCACCTCGAGTACATCGATAGCGTCATCGGTAAGCGTCCGGGGGCGACCGTCTACGCGGCGATGAATGCGTTGCTGCTTCCCGAGCGACAAGTGTTCATCGTCGACACGCACGTGAATCTCAATCCGACGGCCGAGGAAATCGTCGAGATCACCCTCAGCGCCGCGCATGTCGTGCGTCGTTTCGGCATCGAGCCCAAGGTTGCGCTGCTGTCGCATTCGAACTTCGGCACGCACAACGACGAGTCGGCGGTGAAGATGCGCAAGGCGCTCGAGATCCTGCGTATGCAAGCGCCCGGGCTCGAAATCGACGGCGAGATGCACGGCGACTGCGCGCTCGATGAGGCGATCCGCCGCTCGATCTTGCCGGATACGACGCTCTCAGGGCCGGCGAATCTGCTCGTGATGCCGAACCTCGATGCGGCCAACATCGCGTACAACCTGCTCAAGACGGCGGCCGGCAACAACATCGCCGTGGGCCCGATCCTGCTCGGCTGCGCTGCGCCGGTACACATCCTGACGCCGTCCGCGACGGTGCGGCGGATCGTGAACATGACGGTGTTGACGGTCGCCGAAGCGGCCAGCGGCCGCTAAGCGGAGGAAGAGCTCAGGGCGCGCGTACGGCGTCCGATTTTCGCGATTGAACACACGGGTATCGATCGATGGGGGCCATCGGCGTCGTTCTCTTCATGCTCGGTGCGGTGATCGTGAGCGGCATCCTCGTACGCGTGATCCCGATTCCCGTGCCGACGCCGCTCGTGCAGATCGCGCTCGGTGCCGCGATTGCCGCAGGCTCGCAGCACAAGGTCGAGCTCGATCCGGAAGTCTTCTTCTTGTTGTTCCTGCCGCCGCTGTTGTTTCTCGACGGCTGGCGTATCCCGAAAGAAGGTCTGCTTCGCGACAAGGGTTTCATCCTCGAGCTCGCGCTCGGACTCGTCATCTTCGCCGTGCTCGGGATGGGGTTGTTCATTCATTGGATGATCCCGGCGATGCCTCTTGCCGTCGCGTTCGCGTTGGCGGCGATCGTCTCGCCAACCGACCCCGTCGCGGTGTCNGCNATCAGTGCTCGCACGCCGATACCCAAGCGNCTCATGCACGTGCTCGAAGGCGAATCGCTGCTCAACGACGCGTCCGGTCTCGTGTGCTTTCGCTTCGCGGTGGCGGCTGCCCTGACCGGCACGTTCTCGCTCTCGTCTGCGGCGCTGACATTCGTGCAGCTCGCGGTGGTCGGCGTGCTCGCGGGCGTCGGCTTGACGATCGTGATCGTCGAAGCGAAGAGCTGGATCAGTCGGCGCTTCGGCGAGGAAGTCGGCTCGCAGGTGCTCCTGAGCTTGTTGATTCCCTTTGGCGCCTACGAGTTGGCGGAGCATTTCGGCGGTTCTGGCATTCTCGCTGCCGTTGCCGCAGGTATCACGATGAGCTATGCGGAGTTGTCCGGCCGTTCGGTGGCGACCACGCGCGTGCAACGCGCCGCTGTGTGGGATACGGTTCAGTTCGCGTTGAACGGCGTCATGTTCGTGCTGCTCGGCGAGCAGTTGCCGGGCATCTTCGCAGGCGCCGTCGATGCCGTGCGCGAGTCGAATCACGAGAATCCGTGGTGGCTGCTCGTCTACGTGCTCGCGATCAACTTCGGGCTGGCGGCGCTGCGTTTCCTCTGGGTGTGGGTCTCGCTGGCGATCGCGCGCAAGAGCGCCATCCGCAGCGGCAACCCCGATAACGCGCCGCGCCCTTCGTGGCGTGTCGTTGCTGCCATGTCCGTGGCGGGCGTACGCGGTGCGATCACGCTCGCCGGCGTCTTGACGCTGCCGCTGTTCCTGCCCGATGGCTCCGAGTTTCCCGCGCGCGATCTGGCGATCTTTCTTGCCGCCGGCGTGATCATCTTGTCGTTGACCGCCGCCAGCATTGCGTTACCGCGGCTGCTGCACGGATTGCCGAAGGAGCCCGACTCGGAAAAAGAAGCGGCCACGGAGCGTGCGCAAATCGTTTCGGCGCAGGCCGCCATCGAAGCCGTCGAAAAACGCTGGCACGAGCTCGCGCACGGCCATGCCGACGCCGATCTATACGCCGACGCCGCCGCGCGCGTGCTGGAGCTCTATCGCCGACGCCTGCAAGGCAGCACTTTGGGCGAAGACGCCGTACGCATCCGCCAGGCCAACGAAATCGAGCGCACATTACGTCTCGCGGGACTGCGTGCCGAACGCGAAGCGATCTTTGCGCTCGCCCGCGCGCACGAGATTTCCGATGCGAAGTCGCGCGAGCTCGTGCGCGAGATCGACTTGATGGAGGAGAGGCTTGGTAAGTAGGGCACTGGGCCCTGGCCAGAAAAGGGCTACGGGCTACAGGCTACGGCCAGAAGGGCGCGCGCTGCGCGCGTCTTGCTCCAGACTCCAGTCTCACACCTCCCTCCCAAGATGGGCTACGGCCAGCGCTTCGCGTCGGTAACGGATACGGCACCGGGTTCTGGGTGCCGGCGGATAACAAGAGCGCCCGGGGCGCGCTTCGGTACAGCCTGGCGTCTACCGCCGCGGGCGCTTCCTCACACTCAGCTGGAACGTCCGTCGAATTGCGTGACCGGCACGGATGCCAAGTCGAAGTCTTCAAGGCATCGCAGGTTGACAGCGGCCACTGCTTGCCCGTCTTTGCCGACGCCTTGGGCGAACGGATGGATGCCGCAGTGCGCGCAAAAGTAATGGTCGATGACGTGCTTGTTGAAGCGATAGGTGCTCAAGTTCTCCTCAGGCGTGGTGAGATGCAGCTGCGAACGCGGCACGAACCACAGCAAGGATCCCTTGCGTTGACAGATCGAACAGTTGCACGCGAGCGCGGAATCGATCGTTCCTTCCACTTCAAAGGCGATTCGACCGCAGTGACAGCTGCCTTTGTAGCGCATGATCGTTCTCCTTGCGAGTGCGGAGTATCGGCCCTGCTAGTGGCCAGAAAAAGAACGCGCGGAGCGCGCCTCTTGCTACAGCGCAGAGCCTATAGTGTACGGCCCAAGAAAGGGCTACGGGCGACGGGCTACAGGCTACGGCGAGAATTAAGAAAAGCGCGCGGCGCGCGCTGGCTTTCTCCGGACTCCTGTCCCCCGTCTTCCAGCCCAAGTGAGATGCTGTACGCTGGACCCTGCTACTGGCCAGAAATAAAGAACGCGCGGAGCGCGCTTCCTGCTACAGCCCAGAGCCTACAGTGTACGGCCCAAGAAAGGGCTACGGGCGACGGGCTACAGGCTACGGCGAGAATTAAGAAAAGGCGCGCGGCACGCGCTGGCTTTCTCCGGCCTCCTGTCCACCGTCTTCCAGCCCAAGTGAGATGCTGTACGCTGGGCTTTGCTGCTGGCCAGGAATAAAGAACGCGGGGAGCGATTCTTCCTACAGCTTAGAGCCTACAGTCTACAGCCTAACTATGCTCTCCATCCGCATCGACGATCGGACTCACGTCTCGGGTATCTTCATGCGTCCACCGAATGCTCGTGCGTGTTTCGTCTTTGCCCATGGCGCGGGCGCGGGCATGGAGCATGCGTCGATGGCTACGATCGCCGAAGGGTTGATGCAGCGTGGTATCGCCACCCTGCGCTATCAGTTTCCGTACATGGAGCAGGGACGTAAGCGGCCGGACGCGCCGGCTCTGTGTCATGCGGCGGTGCGCGCGGCCGTGGCCGAAGCACGGCGGCTTGCTCCTGATTTGCCTCTGTTCGCCGGCGGGCGCTCGTTCGGCGGACGCATGACATCGCAGGCGCAAGCAGTCGAGCCGCTGCCCGAGGTGCGTGGACTCGTCTTTCTCGCCTTTCCGCTGCATCCGCCGAAGCAGCCCTCGGACGAACGCGCGCGACACCTCTTCGAGGTGCAGATTCCGATGTTGTTCCTGCAAGGAACTCGCGACGCGCTCGCATCGCTCGATTTGCTCCAACCGTTGAGCGAGCGCCTCGGCGAACGCGCGACGCTCGTGCTCGCCGAACATGCGGATCATTCGTTCCATGTGCCCGCGCGCAGCGGCCGCACCGACACCGAGGTGCGCGATGAGTTGCTCGATGCGATGGCGGAGTGGATCAGCACAAGGCTGTAAGCGCTAGGCTGTAGGCGGTAGGAAGAGACGCACACTGCGCAACCTTCTGGCCGTAGCCTGTCGTCCGTAGTCCTTTTCTGGAGGCGAGAGGCTGGGGGCTGGAGGAAAAAGCCGTCGCCTGTAGCCCGTAGTCCGTAGCCTTTTGTGGCTAGCGCCCGTTCTTCGGCTGGAGGCGGGAGGCTCGGGGCTGGAGGAAAAAAGCGCGCAGTGCACAACCTTCTTACCGTAGCCCGTAGCCCGTAGCCCGTAGTCCGTACAGTAGCCCGTAGCCTTTTGTGGCCAGCGCCCGATGTACGTGCATGTCGGAATAGCGTTCGCTAGCTCGTCTTTAGCGTAATAGGCCGTTGTCCGGCGTTTTCCGGCCCGCTGCTGCGCAAAGGTGCTTTATGGCTGCACGTTCCATCGGCTCGTTGACGATTTCCTTTGGGCTCGTTGCGATTCCGGTCAAGCTTTACAGCGCGACGCAGTCATCGAGCACGATCTCTTTCAACTTGCTGCACAAGGGCTGTGGGTCGCGGCTCAAGCAGCAGTACATCTGTGCCAAGGAGGGCGTCGTCGTCGAACGCGACGAGATGGTCAAGGGATACGAGTTCGCGAAGGATCAGTACGTGCAATTCACGCCCGAGGAAATCAAGGCGCTCGAAGAGGCGGGCACGCATTCGATCGACATCGCGGAGTTCGTGCCGATCGAATCGATCGATCCTGTGTACTTCGACAAGACGTATTACCTCGCGCCGGATAAGGGCGCGGCGAAGCCTTACGGGCTTTTCACCGAGGCGCTCAAGGAATCCAAGCGCTGCGCGATCGGGCGCTGGGCGGCGCGTGGCAAGTCGTATTTGGTGATCTTGCGGCCGATCGGCAACGTGCTTGCGATGCAGCAGCTGCACTTTGCGTCGGATGTGCGCGCGCCGAGCGAGATCGAAGTGCCGAGCGCGGACGTCAAGCCGGCGGAGCTCAAGCTCGCGCAGCAGCTCATCGATCAGCAGACCGCCGAACATTTCGATCCGACTGCCTACCACGACGAGTTGCGCGCACGCATCGAAACCGAGATCCAGAAGAAGATCGAAGGTCAGGAGATATCCGTCGCCGAGATTTCTCCGGAGCCGAGCGGCAAGGTGATCGATCTCATGGAAGCGTTACGCGCCAGTCTGCAGAAGAATCAAGAAGCGCGTACCGGCGCCGCACGGCTCGGGCCGCGCAAGGCGCCGAAGCGCATCGAGCAGCCGGCGAAGACGGCACGCAAGGCAGGCAAGCGCTGAGCGCGTCCGTCGGGAACGATCACGATCGCGGTCGATGCCCACGCATAGCTACACGGTTCGCGACGTCGAACGCGTCTTGGGGCTGTCGCGCAGCACGATTCGGCGTCTCGTCACGGGCGGATTCGTCACGCCGACGCGCGGCCCGCGCCAGCAATATCGCTTTTCCTTTCAGGATCTGATCGTGCTGCGCGCCGCACGGACGCTCATCGAGGCGAACGTCTCGCCGAAGCGCATTCATCGCTCGCTTGCGGACTTGCGGCGGCGTCTGCCCGAGACGATGCCGTTGAGCGGCCTCAGCATCAGCGCGGTCGGCGATCGCGTCGTCGTGCGCGACGGCAGGGGACATTTTCAAGTCGACGACGGGCAGTACGTGCTCGGCTTCGATGTGAGCGTCGAGGAAGGGGTGTTGCGCGTCGTCGAGCGTCGGCAGGAAGAAGCGAAGCCTGCGCCGCCCGTCGAGGACTGGTTCGCAAGAGGCTTGGCGCTGGAGGAGAACGACTGGCGTGCGGCTTGCGCAGTGTATGAGCGTGCCACGACCGATGATCCGGTCAACGAAGCGGCGTGGATCAATTGGGGGCGGCTCTTGCACGAGCACGGCCGAGTGCGCGAGGCGGAGCAGGTTTATCGCCGTGGTCTGAACGCCTGCGGGCCGCATGCCGTGCTGTATTTCAATCTTGGCGTCTTGCTCGAGGACTCAGGCCGCACGGAAGAAGCGCTCGCAGCGTATCGGACCGCCATCGAGGAAGACCCGACGCTGGCAGACTGTCATTACAACCTCGCGCGACTTTACGAGGCGGCCGGTCAATCGCAGCATGCGATTCGGCATCTCGGCCAGTACCGCAGGCTGAGCGGCGAGCGCGCCTAGCGCCATCTGCCGTCGCATGGATCTGCGATGAACCTCTGGATCGGCACATCCGGGTACAACTATCCCGAGTGGAAGGGGAGCTTCTATCCAGAAGCGATCGCGCCGGCGAACATGCTCACGTACTACGCGCAGCATTTTCCGACCGTCGAGATCAACTACACGTACTACCGGTTGCCGAATCTGAAAACCCTGCAGAGCTGGGACCGACAAACGCCGCCGCGTTACAAGCTCTCGCTCAAAGCTCCCAAGCGCATCACGCACGATGCAAGGCTCAAGGAGTGTGGCGAGTTGCTGCGCTATTTCACCGAGACGACGGCAAAGCTCGGCGACAAGCTCGGGGCGCTGCTCTTTCAGCTGCCGCCGAGCTTCAAGAAGGATCTGTTCGTGTTCGATGCGTTTCTCGAGAGCTTGCCCGAGAGCGTCGTTGCGGCATTCGAGTTTCGCCACGGCTCATGGTTGTGCGAAGAGGTCTACGCACGGCTCAGAGCGCGTAATCTGGCGTTGTGCGTGGCGGACCAAGAGAGCCTTTGGACGCCGCTCGAAGTGACGGCGAGCTATGCCTACTTTCGCCTGCGCGACGAGGGCTACACGCCCGATGAGATCGTGGACTGGGCGCAGCGGGTTCGCGCCGCGACGCAAGGCTGCAGCGACGTGTACGTGTATTTCAAGCACGAGGAAGAAGGCAAGGGGCCGCAGTTTGCGCAAGCGTTCATGCAAGCGCTGCAGGCTTGAACCTCGAAGCTAACGGCATCTTCGCTGCTTGGGCCATCCTTCGGGCGAGTCCTCCCACGCTTCCTGTCGGCCGTAGGGCGTGAGATCCAGGAAGTTGTACGGCGTAAAGAGCAGATCGAGCCCGCGGGCATACGCCGAGTACGCGTGATAGACATGCTTTTCGTCACGCAGGAACACGCTGTTCGCCGGCCAATCTCCTTTGAGCGACTCGGCGCGAAAGCCGGCTGCCAGGAGCTCGTCCTTGGTGCGGTAGTTGTACTCGATCGGTCGCCGCGATTCGTCGAGCGTCGCATGAAAGTCGTAGTGAAACGTCGTCCCGGCCGACGAATAGAACGGAAAGCGCCAGCCGCGATGGGCTTTGTAGGCGGCGATTTTCTCGTACGGCGCGCGCGAGATGCACACGAAGGTGATGTCCCGTTCCTCCAGCTGAGCAAGCTAGGGAATCGAGTTGAAGGTCATGTCGGCGAGAGCCGTGCACGTCGGGCAGCCTGCATCGAGCGCGTCGTTCCACATGAAGTGATACACGTAGAGCTGACGGCGGCCTTCGAATAGATCGAGAAGACGAACGCTGCCCTGCGGACCTTCGAAGACGTAGTCCTGCTCGAGCTTCACGATGGGCAGGCGCCGGCGCTCGGCATTCACCGCATCGCGCAGGTGTGTGAGCTCCTTTTCCTTGGCGAGCAGCGCTTTACGCGCGCGCAGCCATTCTTCGCGCGAGACGACTTTGGGCAACGAAACCCGGCGCAGGTCCATAAGGCCTCCTATCGGTGTGGATGGCCCAAGGACGTTCGGCAGGCCGGCGTGCCGACACGTGCAGCAGGTGTCGGCGTGGGCAATTCGGATGGCGGGCGTGTCGGCCGTCAGGCGGCGAAGAGCGCGGCGAGCGGCTCGGGACGGCCGAAGTGATACCCCTGCGCGTAATCGATGCGCATCGACAGGAGGCTATCGCGGATGCGTTCCGTCTCGACGCATTCGGCCACCGTTTCGAGCCCCATGTCGGCGGCCATCTGCGCCATTGCGCGCACCTGCGATTCGTAGCGCCAGTCGTTGACGATATGGCGCACGAGCGAACCGTCGATCTTGAAGCAGCTCACCGGCCATTTCTGCAGCGTGTCGAACGTGCGCAAGCCGGCGCGGCAATTGTCGAGCGCGATGCGGCAGCCGACGCCGTGCAGGCGGTTCGCGAGAATCGAGAGCGAGTACTGATGCTCGATCGCGTCGCGCTCGGCGACCTCGAAGACGAGCAGACCGGGCGGAATCGCGCTGTGCTTGAGCTCGTCGATGACGTACTCGGTGAACTCATCTGTGAGCAAGGTCTGCGCCGCCACGTTGACGGCGAACTCCCAGCACTTGGTGCGCAGCGTCGATGCCTTCTGCTTGAGCGTCGTCATGAGCTCGCGGATCACCCACTGATCGAGCTCCGGCAACAGCTCGTGCGCTTCGGCCGCCGCGAAAAATGCCTGCGGCGTGTACAGCGAGTGGCCGTCGTTCAAGCGTACCAAGACCTCGAAGCGCTCGGCGCGCTGCGTGTCCTTGAGCGGTGCGATGCGTTGCGCGTAGAGATCGAACGCGCCGTTTGCGAGCGCGAGGCGCACGCGTTCGGACATCGGCATATCGCTGCGCATGCCGGCGAAGCGCACGACTTTGCTCGGCTGCATTGCCGGTGCCGGCTGCGATTGCGCGGCGAGGCCGAGGGCCGGCGGTTGCTCGCGCGGCGGCCGGAACGGTGCGTTCGCCGTTCGCGGCGTGTGCGGCGTTCCGTCGCTCTGCCCGGTCGCCGTGCGCAGCTCCTCGACGGGAGCACGCTGTGCGGGCGGGGCAAGGAGCTCTTTGAGCGCGCTGGCGGGAATCTGCGCGCCGATCTGTGCGATGGCCGCCAGATCCTTCTGATCGAAATCGGCGGCATTCATATCGCGGAACAGCACGAGCACCGCCGCCACCGTCTGCGGTTCGGCGAGCAGCGGCAATGCCAGCAGCTTGTAGGGCAGCCGTCCCGACGTGCTGCTCGCGAGCTGATTGGCGAAGACCGGTTCCAGCCGCGCGCGCACGTGCTTGAGCACCGAGTTGCGCACGCTGTCGATGGCGGCCGTTACCGCGACATCGGATTCGTCTGGCGTCACGCGATGATGCAATGTGAAGGGTCGCTCGGCAGCGAAGAGCGCACCGAACGAACAACCGAGTGCGCGCGTCGCGAGCACGAGATTACGGCGCAGCATGGCCGGCAGCGGTGCCGAGGCGTCGGCTGCAGGAGCAAGCGTGAGCGGCGGGATCGCTTCTGAGCGCTCGGCTCGCGTCGGCGCATGCTTGCGCGTCGCGCGCCACGCGTGCGTCAAAATCTGCATGAAGGGCGCGAGCAGGCGCTCGACATGCTCGAGGCGGCGGTACGCAGCGGTAGCGGGCAGCTCGCGGCAGACGAGACCGACGGCGCCGATCAACTGCGCTGCATCGCTCACCGGAAAGACGAAAATCGGTTGCGAGTGCTCCGTCGCGCCGTAGGGACGCAGCTCTTGATCCGGGCGGCTCGTCGCGAAGCGACCCAGCACCACGTCCAGGTGCATGCGGAACTCGGGTTCTTCCACGCCGTCGCTGACCCACAGCGTCTTACCCTGCGCGTCGTAGAAGCCGATCCGACTGGCGGCCGGCATCAGCATTCTCAAGACTTGCGCGTAGCTCGCGAACGGCATGGCGCCCGCGTCGGCTGCGCTCGTGAGCGAGTGCGGTCGTGACGACATCAGCGAAACGTCTCCCCAGTACGCGCAATGATATATGTGAGTGCGCTGGAAGATAAGCGCGAAAGGCGCGCGCTGCGTGTCGATGCGAGAGCAACGCGCGTTGACGCGCGCCGCGTCGCGCGCGTCGTTTCATCCGTCACTGCGTGTTGAGCAGCACCAGGACGCCAAGCGCCGCAAAAATCGCGGCAGCGATGCGCTGCATCCACTTTATGTTTAATCGTTTGGCGGCTGCATCGCCGAAGAAAACCGCCGGCACGTTCGCGATCATCATGCCGAGCGTCGTGCCGCCGACGACGGCGCCGAGCGCATCGTACTTCGCGGCGAGCGCCACGGTGGCGATCTGTGTCTTGTCGCCCATCTCGAGCAGGAAGAACGCAATGAGCGTGGTGGCGAAGACGCCGAAGCGCGAAGCGGGTTCGCGTTCCTCCTCCAAGCGATCCGGCACCAGCATCCAAACGGCCATGGCGATGAACGAGATGCCGAGCACCCATTTCATCGCGTTCTCGCCGACGAGGTGCGAGACCCAGGTGCCGACGGCGCCGGCCAGCGCGTGGTTCAGCAACGTGGCGATTAGAATGCCGACGACGATCGGCAGCGGCTTGCGAAAGCGGGCCGCGAGCACGAGCGCGAGGAGTTGGGTCTTGTCGCCGATCTCGGCGAGCGCGACGGACGCGGTGGAGATGAAGAAGGCTTCCATCGTTCAAGCGTTCAGGGCCGGAGGACACAATTGACCACGCCGTCCGCGGCCCATACCGGAACGACATGATCAAAGGTCTCACCAAGCACTGAAGCCGCTTACACCATGGCCCAACCGGCCAAGTGTGTTGATGTAAGCCCGGCGGCGTAGCGCCGCAGGAGGTTACTCCCCAATGACGGGGCGGGAGCATACACGGACGGCGGGTTGGCCGCTACCGCGGGCAACCCGCTGACCTTGAGTTGCCGGGAGCTGGCCGGAAAAGGGCTACGGACTACGGGCTACAGGCTGCGGCCAGAAGGGCGCGCACTGCGCGCGTCTTGCTCCAGCCTCCCGTCTCCAGCGCAAGAACGGACGCTGGTCGGGAAAAGGCTACGGACTACGGGCTACAGGCTACGGGCAGAAGAGTGCGCGCTGCGTGCGTCTTGCTCCAGCCTCCCGCCTCCAGCGCAAGAACGGACGCTGGTCAGGGAAAGGCTACGGACTACGGGCTACGGGCTACAGGCTACGGTCAGAAGGGCGCGCTGCGCGCGCTTGCTACCGCCTACAGCCTAGAGCCCACAGCCTCGGCTACTAGCGACAGCACATCGATCTCATTCGTCTCGTGCGGCACGGTATTCGTCGAGACGATGCGTCGCGCGCCCGCGCCGCGTAGTTGCTCCATGGCATCGTCGGCGAAGAGGGCGTGGACGGCGATACAAGTCACGTCGTGAATGCCCGCGGCAGACAATTGCTTGACGACCTCGATGAAAGTACGTCCCGAGGAGGCGATGTCGTCGACTACCACAGGGTTGCGGCCCCGCACGCGCGTTACATCGAGCGCGCTCACGCTGACGTCGCGATCGCCGCGGCGGACTTTCTCGAGCACGATCGAGGGTGTTCCGAGCGACCGTGCGACGGGTTCGACCCACTGACTGCTTTCGCTATCCGGGCCGATAACGATGGGATCGGCGATATGCGTGCGTATCCATTCGGCGACTGCCGGCATCGCGCTCACGGTATGCGTCGGAATCGAGTAGATCTCATCGAGCGCGGCGATGCGATGTAGATGCGGATCGACGGTGACGAGCCAGTCGAATGCGCTCGAGAGCAGCTTGGCATAGTGATGCGCGCTGCGTGCTTGGCCGTCGCCAAAGCGGTGGTCCTGACGCATGTAGGCAAGATACGGCGCTACGAGCCCGACCTGCGTTGCGCCGAGCTCGCGTGCGGTGGCCGCCGCGAAATAAAGCGGCAGCGTTTTCGTGTCGGCCTCGGACAGCGTGCACACGATGATGACGGTGCGTCCGCGGCACTCGCCTTGCAGCGTGACGAGCGACTCGCGGTCGGGAAAGCGTCGCCACGACAGCGTGGCGTAGCTTGCTGCCAGCGCCTCGACCAGCCGGCGCGCAAAAGTTTCACTATCCGGAAAAGCGTAGACGAGTGGTTTCATGCAGTTCTGATTCTGTCACGGCTTTGGTTTGCGGCGCGTACGCACAACACCTTGCGAGCCGTTGGGATCGATGCGTCCCGCCGCTAACATCATGTAGATAACGCGACGGGCGATGCGCGGTTGCATGGCGGCAGCCGAAATGGCGAGCGGCAGTGCCCGCCCGAGGCTATCCTCTACGAGTATGCAACACGATCATTCGGCTCATGGCCATGGAGCGCACGGGCATTCCTCATCGACACGCGATGAGGACGGTGCTCGCTTCGTCGATCCCGTTTGCGGCATGACGGTCAAGCCCAGCTCGCCGCATCGCGCCGAGCACGCCGGCACGACGTATTACTTCTGCTGCGCGGGGTGTCGTACCAAGTTCGTTGCCGATCCGCAGAAGTATCTGAAGCCGCAGCCGCAAGAGGAAGTACCGGCTGCGCCGCAGGGGACGGTGTATACATGCCCGATGGATCCTGAGATCCGTCAGGATCGACCGGGCCATTGTCCCAAGTGCGGCATGGCGCTCGAGCCGCTACTGCCGACGCTCGCGGATGCCGAAGAGAATCCCGAGCTCGTCGACTTTCGCCGTCGTTTCTGGTGGACGTTGCCGCTGACGATCGTCATCGTCGTGCTCGCGATGTTCGGACATCGCTTGGGGCTCATGAACATGGACGCGCAGAGCTGGCTCGAGCTCGTGCTCACGCTGCCGCTCGTGCTCTGGGCCGGCGCACCGTTCTTCGCGCGCGGCGTGCAGTCGATCCTGCAGCGCAGCCCCAACATGTGGACGCTGATCGGTCTCGGTACGTCCGCCGCCTTTCTCTACAGTCTCGTCGCAACCGTAGCGCCGCAGGTCTTCCCCGAGAGCTTCAAGGCGCACGGACGAATGGCGGTGTACTACGAAGCGGCGGCAGTCATCATCTCGCTCACGTTGTTCGGTCAGATCCTGGAGCTCAAAGCGCGCTCGCGCACGAGTGCCGCCATCAAGGCGTTGCTCGGCCTGGCGCCGAAGACCGCGCGCCGGATCGGCGAGGACGGTCGCGAGGAAGACGTTCCGCTCGAGCGCGTGCGCGTCGGCGATCGGCTGCGCATCCGACCCGGCGAGAAAGTGCCGGTCGATGGCGTGGTCATCGAGGGAACGAGCGCCGTCGACGAGTCGATGCTGACAGGGGAAGCGGTTCCGGTCACCAAGCGTCCCGGCGACAAGCTCATCGGTGCCACGCTCAACACGAGCGGCAGTCTCGTCATGCGTTCCGAGCGCGTCGGATCCGAGACGGTGCTCGCGCGCATCGTCCAGATGGTGGCCGAAGCGCAGCGCTCGAAAGCGCCGTTGCAGCGCCTTGCCGATCGCGTCTCGGGTTATTTCGTCGTCGCCGTGATCGCGGTCGCCGTCGTTGCGCTGCTCGCGTGGGGCTTCTTCGGCGGCGAACGCGGCTGGCAATTCGGCGTCATCAATGCCGTGGCGGTGCTCATCATCGCCTGTCCGTGCGCNCTCGGCNTGGCNACGCCGATGTCGATCATGGTGGCCACTGCGCGTGCGGCTGCCCAAGGCGTGCTCTTCAGGGACGCTGCGGCGATCGAANGCATGCGCGAGCTCGACGTGCTCATCGTCGACAAGACCGGCACGCTGACGGAGGGCAAGCCGAAGCTCACCGCGGTCGTCGCGGCGTCCGGTCACAGCGAAGAGGAGGTGCTGCGTCTAGCGGCGAGCCTCGACCAAGGCAGCGAGCATCCCCTAGCTGCAGCCATCGTTGCAGCGGCCCGCGAGCGCGGACTTGCGCTCTCGGCCGTGCAATCGTTCGAATCGTCATCGGGCATCGGTGTGCGCGGCACGGTCGAAGGTCGTCCCGTCGCNTTGGGTAATNCGCTGCTCATGAAACGAGAGCAGGTCGACCTTTCGCCGCTCGTGGAACGCGCCGAGCAGGAACGCGAGCAGGGCAGCAGCGTGATGTTCCTGGCGTGCGAAGGGCGCTTGCTCGGCATGTTCGCCGTGTCGGATCCGATCAAGGCCACGACCAACGATGCGCTCGATGCGTTGNGCCGCGCGGGCGTGCGCGTCGTGATGGCGAGCGGCGATGGNTCGACCACGGCCCTTGCCGTCGCGCGGCGCTTGTCGATCGACGAGGCATACGGCGAAATGACGCCGGCCGACAANCTCGCGCTGGTGGAACGCTTGCAACGTGCAGGTCACGTGGTCGGTATGGCGGGCGATGGAATCAACGATGCGCCGGCGCTGGCGAGGGCCGATGTCGGGATCGCAATGGGGCATGGCACCGACGTGGCCATGAGCAGCGCACAGGTCACGCTCGTCAAAGGCGACTTGCGCGGCATTGCTCGGGCACGCGCGATCTCGGCCGCGACCGTCAAGAACATGCGCCAGAATCTCGCATTCGCCTTCGTCTACAACGCGCTCGGCGTGCCGATCGCGGCGGGCGCGTTGTATCCGTTCCTGGGTTTGTTGCTGTCGCCGATGATCGCCGCAGCGGCAATGAGCTTCTCGTCAGTGTCGGTCATCACGAACGCGCTGAGGCTGATGGGGCAGTCGCGTTCGTGAACGCTGCGCTCGAGGTTTTCGTCGTCTTCTTGAAGCTCGGCCTGCGTTCGTTTGGCGGGCCGATCGCGCACATCGGTTATTTTCATCGCGAGCTCGTCGCACGGCGCCGCTGGGTCGACGATGCGCAGTATGCGCAGCTCGTCGCCATCTCGCAGTTCTTGCCGGGTCCCGCGAGCAGTCAGGTCGGATTTGCGCTCGGGCTGCTCCGTGCGGGTGCGCCCGGTGCGCTGGCGGCATTCGTCGGCTTCACGCTGCCGTCGGCGCTGCTCATGTTCGTATTCGCGCAGCTGATGCCTCGCTTCGACAGCGTCATGGGCAACGCGATCTTGCATGGCTTCAAGCTGGTCGCCGTGGCGGTCGTTGCGCACGGCGTCGTAACGATGGCGCCGCGGCTTGCGCCGGATGTGCGGCGTTGGCTCATCGCAGGCGCCGCCGCTCTGCTCACGCTGTACGCCGGCTCGACGCTCGTGCAGCTCGCAGTCGTTGCGGCGGGTGCGCTGCTCGGCACCTTTCTGTGCCGCGGCGACGGTGCCGGCTCGCAGGTTGTGCTGGCGGTGCGTTATCGGCTCGGCGCTTCTTTCGGGTTGCTGGCGCTGTACGTCATCCTGCTTGCTGTAGCGTTCCTGTCCGATGCGCACCTGCCGCAGCTGATTGCTGCTGCGAAAGCGTTCTATCGTTCCGGGGCATTGGTGTTCGGCGGTGCGCATGTCGTGCTGCCGCTGCTTGAAGAAGCCGTTGTGAATCCCGGCTGGATCGATCATCACGAGTTCCTCGCGGGCTACGGGGCGGCGCAGGCCGTGCCGGGGCCGATGTTTTCCGTAGCGGCGTATCTCGGCGCGCGGCTCGATGCGGTGCCGACGAGCATCGCAGGCGCATCGGTGAGCCTCGTTGCGATCTTTCTGCCTGGGCTCGTGCTGATGGCCGCATTGCTGCCGCTTTGGCANCGCATCGTGGCGCATCCGCGTGCGTTGAGCGCGGTGGCCGGCATCAACGCAGCGGTGCTCGGCATTCTGGCGGCGGCCTGGTACGACCCGGTATGGACGAGCAGCATCACATCGACAAGCGATGCGGGGATCGCACTCGTTGGTTTCGTGCTGCTCGCGTACAAGCGCACGTCGGTCTTGTTCGTGCTGCTCTGGTGCGTCGGCGCGTCGCTGCTGACGGTATTGTGAGGGCCTTCAGATCGGCAGCTCGAAGTCCGCATCATGCTCGGGCCGTCGCAACGTGCGCGAGCGACGCTCGGCTTTGCTCGTGCCGCCGCGAGCTTGCCGCTGCGAGGGGCTGTGCAGCATGTGCGTGCTCGAGCCGGTGCGTTTCGTTGTCGATCGCGATGTCCGTTTGGTTTGCTTGGCTTTCATGGTTCGGCCCTCCGCGGTGCGTACGTCACCGCTCGTAACGCTTGGGTCATCGCAATCGTTGCGTCTGCGGTGCAGGCGGGTCGCGCGTCGGCTCGGGCTGCGGCGGTCGCCGGCAGCCGCATAGCAGCATGACCAGACAGACGATGCCCGCCGTGAATGTGAGG
>JGI25329J36429_1000572_pt1 | contig 22514 bp, 20 predicted proteins | sample HigsolmetaAR204D_FD_36429 | JGI IMG/M metagenome (IMG submission 36429)
TTTTTTCTGAAACAGCAAAACAGTCGACGTCGTCTCTGTGATGCAGTCGAGTGCTTTTCCTGCGGATTTTTTACCAAATCGTTGACGCCGTGGCACATGCGTATCTGTCTTACAGTCTTCTTCTTTCCTAATTATTCTGCACGGTCCGTTTAATTCCTGCTGCGGAAACGTGTTTCACGTGAAACATCAATTACTGTCTTGCTTGTTNCCTTCCTGTTCCTGATGTTCGTATTCATAATCGTCATCTCCTGGCTCCTGCCGGCTCCGGAAGTTGAACAAATGGGGGAACAAGCGGTGGAAATCAAGCGTCAGATAAGCAAAAAATGCCGCAATGATTGCCGTGATGTACATGCCGGCNCTGAACATCAAACCGATGGCCGAAGCCACCCACATGCCCGCCGCCGTCGTCAGCCCTTTAACCGTACCNTTAAACTTGATAATCGCCCCTGCGCCCAAAAAGCCCATGCCGGTAACCACCTGGGCGGCTACGCGGCCTGGATCGTTGTTTACACCACTGCTCGAAAAGCCGTAGATGGAAGCAAGTCCAAACAGGCATGAACCGAAGCAGACGAGACTGTACGTGCGGAATCCTGCTCCCCGCTGCCGATTGGCTCCTCTGATGAAACGCTCTCGTTCCAATCCCATAATGGCTCCGGTCACAAACGCCAAAAACAGTCGAAGCAAAATCGTAGGCAGTTCCGGCGGGAAAAAAGTTGCATGAAGCGTATCCATTTCCCTCTCAACCTCCCGTTCATGCNATCGTCTCTTGCGAAAAAAGACTGCTTTCTTTGAAAGTATGCGGACTAATCGGCTTTTATCAATGAACGGCTGTCCGCTTTAAAAAAGCACTGGCGGCTCACTGGGCCAAACATGTTTTTTTCAGTACAGGCGGAGGCGATTCCGGTGTCCCCAACGGTGTTCCCAAGCCTGCCAGCAGACAGATTCGATTCGGCTGATTCTTCACCATGCGTTTGCCGCTTGGGCAGCTTGCAATCATTCCCCTCTGCCAAAAAAGGGCCACAGCGTTGTGCCATAGCCCTCTGGTCTCCAATAACGTCGGTGATCCCGCAGCCGCCCCGCTGCCGCCTGCTTCTACAGCAGCGGTTTTTTGGCAGGGGTGCCCGGCTTGCGCGGATAACCTTTCGGGGTGGCGCCCAGTTTTTCAATGATGACGATGTTGCGCTCCCCCGCTTCCTCCACCAGTTGAAACGTCTCTACTTTTTTCGTCTTGCCGCCCAGGGTCTTGATTGCCTTTTTCGCCTCGTTCAGTTCCGGCGAGATATCGGCTCCCTTCAACGCGATGAAATGACCGCCGACGCGGGCGAACGGCAGGCAATACTCGGCCAGCACGTTCAGACGAGCGACCGCGCGGGCCACCACGAGATCAAACGACTCCCGATACGCCGCTTCCTGTCCGCGCTCCTCCGCCCGGCCGTGGACCGGATATACGTCTTCCAGACCAAGTTCGGCGGCAACGTGATTCAAAAAGGNCATCCGTTTGTTCAGCGAGTCAATGATGGTCATCTTGAGATGAGGAAAGCAGATTTTCAACGGGATGCTGGGAAATCCCGCCCCTCCGCCGATGTCTGCCACAGACTCCACCTGATCAAAGGAAAAGTAGAAGGCAGGCGTAATCGAGTCGTAAAAATGCTTCACGTACACCTGTCCTTCTTCGGTAATCGCAGTCAGGTTCATTTTTTCATTCCACTCCACCAGCAGGCGGTAGTACGCGTCAAACTGCTCCAACTGGCGGGCGGACAGCACGATGCCCTTTGCTGCCAGCGCCTCGGCAAATTGCTCCTTGTTCATGCCTTCGTCTCCTTACTCGGCCGTTCTCACGCGATTGTACTGCTCCAGATATATCATCAATACGGAGATGTCTGCCGGGTTTACGCCGGATATGCGGGATGCCTGCCCGATATTCAGCGGACGGACTTTGCTCATTTTTTCCTGCGCTTCTTTGGACAAGCCGGAGATTTGATGGTAATCAATGTCGTCCGGAATNCGGCGTTCCTCCATCTTTTTCATCCGTTCCACCTGCTGCAGCGACTTGCGGATGTAGCCGTCGTACTTGATTTGGATTTCCACCTGCTCTGCCACATCTTCCGGCACTGGTTCCGAAGTCGGCACCATTTGGATGATGTGCTGATAGGTGATTTCCGGACGGCGGAGCAGTTGGGCCAGNTCGGTCACTTCCGTCAATTCCGGTGTACCGGCCGCGCGCAGCACTTCCTGCACGTGCGGCATATCCGGACGGACGCGGGTGTTCATGATTCGTTCCTTTTCCTTCTCGATCAGTTCCCGTTTGCGGCAGAACTTGCGATAGCGCTCTTCGCTGATCAGGCCGATCTCGTAACCGATGTCGGTCAGGCGCAGGTCAGCGTTGTCGTGTCGCAGCAGCAGCCGGTATTCTGCCCGGGAAGTGAGCAGCCGGTACGGTTCATTGGTTCCTTTGGTCACCAGGTCGTCGATCAACACCCCGATGTACGCCTGTTCCCGCCCCAAAATGATCGGCGGTTTTCCCTGTACTTTTCGCGCTGCGTTAATCCCGGCCATCAAGCCTTGGCCGGCTGCCTCTTCATAGCCGGACGTACCGTTGATCTGACCGGCTGTGAACAGCCCTTCCACCAGTTTGGTTTCCAACGACGGCCACAGCTGTGTCGGCACAATCGCGTCGTACTCGATGGCGTACCCCGGCCGCATCATTTTTACATTTTCCAGGCCGGCCATGGAACGCAGCATGGCCAACTGCACGTCTTCCGGCAAGCTGGTGGACATCCCCTGCACGTACATCTCTTCGGTGTGACGTCCCTCCGGCTCCAGGAACACCTGGTGCCGCGGCTTGTCGCTGAAACGCACCACCTTGTCCTCGATGGACGGACAATAGCGCGGCCCCGTTCCCTCGATGATGCCGGAGTACATCGGCGCGCGATGCAGGTTGTTGTTGATCATCCGGTGTGTTTCTTCATTGGTATAGGTCAGCCAGCACGGCAGTTGATCCATGATAAACTCGGTGGTCTCGTACGAAAACGCGCGCGGCACGGTGTCGCCGGGCTGAATCTCCATCTTGGAGAAGTCGACGCTGCTCTTGTGCACACGCGGCGGCGTCCCGGTCTTGAAGCGAACCATCTCAAAGCCCAATTCCTGCAGATGATAGGCGAGACGGATCGACGGCCGCATGTTGTTTGGACCGCTTTCGTACTGGAGATCGCCCAGAATGATTTTCCCGCGCAGATACGTTCCGGTGGTCAGGACAACCGCTTTCGCCGAATAGCGGGCTCCCGTCTGCGTAATCACCCCTTCGCAGACGCCGTTGTTGACGATCAGCTCATCCACCATCGCCTGACGCAGGACCAGGTTGGGAGTCTGCTCAATCGTGTGTTTCATCTGATGCTGATAGGCAAATTTGTCTGCCTGCGCGCGCAGGGCGTGAACAGCCGGACCTTTGCCCGTGTTCAGCATCCGCATCTGAATGTGCGTTTTGTCTGTATTTTTGCCCATCTCTCCGCCCAAGGCGTCGATTTCGCGTACGACATGCCCCTTGGCCGGCCCGCCGACAGACGGGTTGCACGGCATAAAGGCAACNGCATCCAGGTTAATGGTCAACAGCAGCGTGCTGCATCCCATGCGCGCCGCCGCCAACGCTGCCTCGCAGCCGGCATGACCCGCACCAATTACTATGACGTCATACGATTCCGCTTCGTAGGTTGCGTTCATGGTTTTCCTCCTTACTCTCCAGTATGGGCGCACTCTCTTNTTTTTTCACTTGCCCAGACAAAACTGGGAGAATATCTGGTCGATCAAATCTTCGCCCACACTCTCTCCGATCACTTCGCCGAGCAATTCCCACGCCTTTTTGATGTCGATCTGCACCATATCGATCGGCATCAGGTTGTCGATGCCGCTGATCGCATCGTCAATGGCCTGTTCCGCCTGGCGCAGCAGNTGAATATGACGGGCGTTGCTCACGTAGGTCAGGTCGTCCTGCTGTACGCGGCCGCTAAAAAAGAGATCGGCAATCNCCTGCTCAAGCTGATCAATGCCTGTCTCCTCCCTGGCCGAGGTCAGGATGAGCGGCCGATTGGGGAAGTGCCGTCTCACTTCATCCAGGTCGATGCGTTGCGGCAGGNCCACCTTGTTGATGATGACGATCACCTGGAATCCTTTGGCCGCGTCAAAAATGGCGTAGTCGTCAGGCGTGAGCGACTCGTTGTAATTGAGCACCAGCAGCACGAGATCGGCTTGCTGCAGCAGTTGCCGCGACTTTTCCACGCCGATCTTTTCCACGATGTCCTCCGTCTCGCGAATGCCGGCTGTATCAATNAAGCGCAGCGGCACGCCGCGCACATTCACGTATTCCTCGATGACGTCCCGGGTCGTGCCCGCCACGTCGGTGACGATCGCCTTTTCCTCCTGCACCAGGCTGTTCAAGAGCGACGATTTGCCNACATTGGGCCGGCCGATAATCGCNGTGGACAGCCCCTCGCGCAGGATCTTTCCTTGTCGGGCCGTCTGCAGCAGTCGGCCGATCTCCTGTTTGACCTCTGTGCATTTTTCGCGCAAAAAGTTCTGCGTTACTTCTTCCACATCGTGCTCCGGGTAGTCCAGTGTCACCTCGATGTGGGCCATGGCCTCAATCAGGTTTTGCCGCAGCTTGCGAATCAGCTGGGACAGTTTCCCCTCCACCTGGTTGAGCGCTACTTTCATTGCCTTGTCCGTCTTGGCGCGGATCAGGTCAATCACCGCTTCGGCCTGGGACAAATCGATGCGTCCGTTCAAAAACGCACGCTTCGTAAACTCCCCGGGCTCCGCCAGGCGAGCACCGTTGTCCAGTATCAGCTCCAGTACCCGTTCCACGGACACGATCCCGCCGTGGCAGTTCACCTCCACCACGTCCTCNCGCGTAAACGTCCGCGGTGCACGCATCACCGAGACCAGCACTTCTTCCACTCGCTCGCCGGTCTGTGGATCGTACAGATGTCCGTAATGAATCGTGTGGCTGTCCACAGTGGACAACTTCCGCTTGCCCCGGTATATCTTATCCACAACTTCGATTGCGTCCGGGCCACTGACGCGAATCACCGCAATCCCGCCCTCCCCCATGGGGGTCGCAACCGCTGCGATGGTGTCAAATTCCACGCTGTTTCACCTCAAGCTTTCCGCTGACGAATCAGTACTAACTTCTTAGCATAGCAGAACCACCTGCAAAAATCCAAGCACGAAACGCTTTGCTCACCCTTTTCGAAGAATCATCCACATCTGGACATGCCGTTCCCCTGTTCTGTACTACACGCGAGATTTCCTGCCCGGCACGTTATCCACAGTATGGTCGACTGAAACGGCATCCAATCGCACTATCCACAGGCGCATCATCCTTCATGAAATCGAGAAAACAAAAAAAAGACCCTCACAACAAGAATCTGCATTCTTATTGCAAGGGGATAGAGTAATACATCAGCCAATACGAGTTCTACGTTGGACACCGCTTTTCATCTGTACGTTCGTGCGGTTCCGCCGACAGTTGTTCCGCAGCTTGAGCCTGCAACACTTCAACAGCTTGGCTTCCCCGATATGGACTCAACTCTTTCACAATGATTTCCATATGTTCAAATGATAAATTTCTTTCATTCATGCGATGATATTCAATAAAAAGACCGATACAGGCGGCCACCTTCGCGAAGGAGCCTAATTGCCGATAATAGCTGATGCTTTTCAACAGGGTATCGAATCCTTCCGTAATCTGTCCGATCGAGATCTGACATTTTCCTTTTTGCAAATGATACTTGGCTGTTTGTTTGATCCGTTGCGGGTGAGAGGTGATGTCGGCAGGAAAAAACTGATCTTCAGCAGCGATAAGTTCTTTCATCAAGTCGTTTCTGCCGGTCTCCAGGCAGACGTCCAGAAGATCGGTGACAACGTTGATGCGCCCGTCGCGTTCTGCTTCCTGCAGGCACTCTTGATAAAGCGCAATCGCTTCTTCGTGCTGTCCTTTTTTTGCGTAAAGCAGAGCCCGAAGATGTTTTTTGCGGAAGTCCGCAAATTTGCTGTTTTCATACTCTTTCAAGTACACCTCGGCAAGTACGAGATCACCCAGGTCAAGATATGAATTGACGATGGCGATCAAAGCGGAGGCTTTTTGCCTGCTGTCTTCGTGATCTTCCCGAATGCATTTGCTGCACAATTCAATGCAATCGTAATAATGGTCCAAAACGTAGGCATGTACGCCCAGTCGAAAATACGCCGCAATCCGCTCTGCCGGCTGAAGCCATTCAAGGTAATGCAGCATTTCTTTTCCTCTTTGATACGTTTCTTCCAAGCGAGCGAATTCGTCCCGCTCAAGTAAGTACCGCTCATAAAGCCCCTTCGCCAAGTAATAGGGAATCCCATTCTTTCTGGTATATTCAATGAGCACATCGTACAATACCAGTTTTATGGCAGGGTCGTCCGTACCATTTGCCGTTTGGAAAAGGTGGTCGAGAGCAAGAAATGTTTGCATTTTGGGGGTGTCCAGCAATTTTTGGGCTGCCTTTTCGATGACGGTTTTGTTATTATGTGCGATGGCTTCTTGGAGCAGGAACTTCAATGTTTCCGCCCGTTCGGTTACATCCAGATACGTACTGATTACCAATCCGTAGGGAATATGTAATGCGTTCCCGATCTTTTTCCAGGTGGCAAAGCTGGGCCGTTTTGTTTCCCCGGATTCAATCCGAGACAGGACGCTCCTGCCGACTCCTGCCCGTTCCGCCAGTTCATCAACCGTGATATTTTCCTGATACCTGTATCTGAGAAGCACATCTGCAAAGTCTCCAAACCCCATGGCAGAAGCCCCCTAGTTAAACGTTAGGAATTTTTCCCATGCATTGCTTACAAGCGTGTACTCCCATACTTACTGGCGGGAAACGTTCTCTACTTTCCTTATCGGTTATCATCCTTCGTCTTCTAATGTTTTACGCAAAAAAAGTGAAAAGGGAGTCACGGCGAACAAATGTAAGCCAATGCTGCTACCATGCCGTCTGTCACCCGGGCGACTTGCCGGGCATAAAAAAAGAAGCCTACCGGGAGGCTTCTTTAGGCGCGATCACGATGCAGCGGTTGGGTTCGTCCCCTTCGCTGTAGGTGACCACATCCGCTCGCTTTTGCAAAAACGAGTGAATCACTTTCCGGTCCGCAGCCGACATCGGTTCCAGCCGGACGGAGCGCTTGGTGGCGACAGCCTTCCTGGCCACCCGCTCGGCCAGCTGCTCCAGCGTTTCCTTGCGGCGCGTGCGGTAGTTTTCAGCATCGAGAATGATGCGGACGTGCTTGTCCGCATGGCGGTTTGCTACGACATTTACGAGATACTGTAGAGAGTCTAAGGTCTGTCCCCTGCGGCCGATAATGATTCCCAGGTTGGTCCCCTGTATGTCAAACAGGACGCCGTCTTCCCCGGGACGCGTTTCCACACGGGCGTCCACGTTCATGTTGGCCAGCACATCCTGCAGAAATGCGAGGCCCTGATCCACCGGATCGACATTGACCTCCACTTCCACCTTGGCGTCCCGCGAACCGAACAGTCCAAACAATCCCCTGCTCGGCTCCTCCAGGACGCGCACGCTCACCTTGTCGCGTGTGACGCCCAGTTCTTCCAAGGCCTTACGCACAGCATCGTCAATGGTTTTTGCCGCAGCTACCACCTTTTTCACTTGGAGGTTCCCTCCTTAGGACGCGGCGCTTTGGGCGCTTTGTTTGTATCGCGATACAGGAAATACGTCTGCACAATCGTAAACAGGTTGCCGTACACCCAGTACAGGGAGAGCGCGGACGGCAACGTCACGGCGATCGCCAGAATCATCAGCGGCATCATGATGGTCATCAGCTGCATCTGCGGATTGTTCTGCACCGCCGATCCCATCATCTTGGACTGCAGATACGTGGTAATCGCCGCCACGATCGGCAGGATGTAGTACGGGTCCTTTTCCCCCAGCGACATCCACAGGAAGGTGTGGTTCTTGATTTCTTCCGTACGGATAATCGCGTGGTAAAACGCAATCAGAATCGGCATCTGCACCAACAGCGGCAGACATCCGGCCAGCGGATTTACGTTGTGCTTCTGGAACAGCACAAGCGTTTCCTGCTGGGCCTTTTGCGGATCGTTTTTGTACTTCTCGCGGATTTTTTGCAGTTCCGGCTGAAGCTCCTGCATTTTCTTGGAACTCTTGATCTGTTTGACCATNAGCGGCAGCACGAGCAGGCGGATGATGATGGTGGCCACCAAAATCCCCAAACCGTAACTGCCCCCCAGTACCACNGCACTCTCTTTGATGAGCCAGGACAGCGGCCAAACAAAATACTTGTCCCATATGCCGGTGGCGTCAGGACCGATCGGCGCAGCGGCCTGAGGGTTGCAGCCCGACAGAATCAGTACCAGCAGGGCCAGCATGGATATGCTGAGGATGCGTCTTCTCAAAGGATGGTCCTCCTTTTCCCTGATTCGGTTGTTCACGTAGTTACGAATGGCGTTGATCCGGCACAGGATCAAATCCGCCCGGATGAAACGGGTGGCACTTCAACAGGCGGCGCAGAGCCAACCAGCCCCCCTTCCACGCCCCGAAGCGGCGAATGGCCTCGATCGCGTAGTGCGAGCAGGTGGGCGCAAACCGGCATGTAGGCGGTTTCAACGGGGACAGAAACAGTTGGTATCCGCGGATCAGCCATATCATTAAGCGCGCCATTACCGTTTCACCCTCTTTTTTGGTTATGTACGGGTGTATGTCTGATCACCTTGGCTCGTTTCATCACGTGCAGGAGCGATTGTTCAATCGCGTCCAGTGTCATCGCTTCCACGCCGGGTCGAGCGATGATGACCAGATCCACGTCCGGCGGGATGACGCCTTCCAATCGGCGCACCGCTTCGCGGATCAACCGCTTGACCCGGTTCCGGATCACGGCGTTGCCGATTTTTTTGCTGACGGAAATCCCGGCACGAAACACGGCTTGTCCCTCCTGTTTGGCACAATACAGGACAAACTGTTTGTTTGCCGCCGAGTTTCCCTTTTGAAACACTGCCTGGAAGTGCTCATTTTTTCTGAGCCGATGCGAACGATGCAAGGTAAACATCCCCTAACATCATAATTATAGTAGAAAACGTATGCAGCATCTACCAGTATATCCTGGTTTCGCCCACTTTTTTCCCCGTCCGGCCGATCCTCCCGCGCACGCACAGATGTTTTGCGTCCATCCCCCGCGCAGATACATCGTCCAGACAGGCCCAAGAAAAAAGCCGGTCCCATCCCTCTCGCGTTTCAATGTCCGTACTCCTCCCGGTCGTCCCTAAAACCCTCTCCCGCTCGGCCATACCAGCGGTGATCCGGTCGAGCGCGTTCTCTCCGGGCAGTTCCTCTCAAGGAGCGGCACCGATCGGCGCCAGTTGCGGACACAGGTCCTGCGGTCAAGTGATGTCCCGACTGATACTCATCACAATACAAAAAAGGCCACTGTAGCTGTGGCCTATGCGGAAAGCACTTTTCTACCTTTACGACGACGGGCTGCCAAGACCTTACGGCCGTTTTTCGTGCTCATACGCTTGCGGAACCCGTGGTCCTTTTTGCGTTTGCGATTATTTGGATTAAACGTTGGTTTCATTCCTATACACCTCCGTCCTCAAAAGGCATTCTTTCGCATTATAAAGAGATTTGCCTAAAAAGTCAAGCAGACCGGCCAGCGCCGTCAAAAGGGAAATTATCCCCACAAAACTATTTCCCGTCCTGTGGATATCATTTTATCCACACTCGCAGATTTCGACAAGGTTATCTACAGCTTGTACACAAAATATAGGGGTGTGAATATGTCCCCAATACCAGTGGTTGTGTTTGTGGATAAGTGCGAAAAAACCATTGATACCGTGCCTTTTATCTGTTATTATGTTTTTGTTTTGGAACGTGTATAACTCCATTGGGACAATCAGATTTTCCACAGCATGTGGATAAGTTTGTGGACAGCTTTCCTCAGTTGTGAATGATTGTATTCACAATGATGCGAATAACGTCTACTTTTTTTCGCTTCTCTGCGCGAAATCCCTATTTTTCGACTATATTTTATCCACAGTCGACACGCTGTACTTGTGTTGAACATTTATCCTGTTGGTCATCCGCCATTCCGAATCTTTTCATTCATCATTTCATATTCGTTTGCCTGAAAGGAGGGATTCCGGTTGGATGCAGCGATTAGCGAGCTCTGGCGAAAGGTACTCGCCAAAATAGAAAAATCGCTCAGCAAACCAAGTTTTGATACCTGGCTCAAGGCGACCAAAGCGAGCACACTGGAGGAGGACGCGCTGATTGTCATAGCGCCCAACGACTTCGCCAGGGACTGGCTGGAAACTCGCTACTCTCAATTGATCACCGATACACTCTATGAGGTTACCGGCGTAAATATGAAAGTGATTTTCGTCGTCCAGCAAAATACGGACGGCGCCTTTGCCGAAGAACAGCCGGCCCCCCGAGTGAAAGTATCCGCTCCTCCAGCCAACACCGATGACCAGCCTCCCAGCATCCTGAATCCCAAGTACACGTTTGACACGTTCGTCATCGGTTCCGGAAACCGGTTTGCCCACGCTGCATCGCTCGCCGTGGCAGAAGCGCCGGCCAAGGCGTACAACCCGCTGTTCATCTACGGAGGAGTCGGATTGGGGAAGACTCACTTGATGCACGCCATTGGCCATTACGTGATTCAGCACAATCCCTCAGCCAAAGTGGTGTATCTATCGTCGGAAAAGTTTACCAATGAGTTTATCAACTCGATCCGGGACAACAAGACTGTTGAATTTCGCAACAAATACCGCAGCGTCGACGTGCTGTTGATTGACGACATTCAGTTTTTGGCCGGCAAGGAGCAGACGCAGGAAGAGTTCTTCCATACGTTTAACGCGCTGCACGAGGAGAGCAAGCAGATTGTTATCTCCTCCGACCGTCCGCCGAAAGAGATCCCCACGCTGGAGGATCGCCTTCGCTCCCGCTTCGAATGGGGACTGATAACGGACATCCAGCCTCCTGATTTGGAAACGCGGATTGCCATCCTGCGAAAAAAGGCCAAAGCGGAAAACCTGGACATCCCCAACGAAGTCATGATTTACATCGCCAACCAGATCGACAGCAACATCCGCGAGCTGGAAGGCGCACTGATTCGCGTCGTGGCGTACTCGTCCCTGATCAACCGCGACATCGACACCCATCTGGCGGCGGAAGCGCTGAAAGACATCATCCCGTCTTCCCGTCCGCGGGTGATCACGATCATGGACATCCAGCGCGCAGTCGGCGAAGCGTTCAACCTCAAGCTGGAAGACTTCAAGGCGAAAAAGCGGACCAAATCGGTAGCGTTTCCACGACAGATCGCGATGTATCTGTCCCGCGAGCTGACGGACGCCTCGCTGCCCAAAATCGGCGACGAGTTTGGCGGCCGCGACCATACGACGGTCATTCACGCGCACGAAAAGATTTCCAGAGCGCTTGCGACCGATCCGCAGCTCCAGACGACGATCCAATCGTTGATCGAAAAGCTGAAAGCCAACCACTAACCTGTGAATTGTGAATAACGCCAAAAGCCTATACACAACTTACCCACATGTGTATAGGCTATCTTTTACGTCAGAATTGGGGATATCCACAAACCCACAGGGCCTAGTACTACTCCTGTTAAAAAGATAGATCCTAATAAGATATGAAAGAGACACGGGCATTATGCACAGCAGGCCCAAAACGAGATGGCAGGAAAAAGGGAGGTTTACGGTGATGCACATTACCGTTCAACGCGACAGACTGGTGAACGCCGTTTCGCACGTCAGCAAGGCAGTATCCAGTCGGACGACGATTCCGATCCTGACCGGGATCAAGATGAGAGCGGATGAAGAGGGACTGACGCTGACCGCAAGTGATTCCGACGTCTCCATTGAAGTGCTCATCCCCACGGAGGAAGGAGACGAATGGGGGGTAACTGTTCACCAGCCGGGAAGCATTGTGCTGACTGCTCGCATTTTCAGCGAAATTGTACGAAAACTGCCGAGCAATGAAATTCACATCATGGTGGATGACCGTCTGGTGACGCAAATCCGTTCCGGCCAAGCGGAATTCACGATCAACGGGATGGACGCAAACGAATTTCCGCAGCTGCCGCAGCTGGAAGAGGACAAGGTGTTCAGCGTGCCGGGCGATTTGTTGAAAGCGATGATTCGCCAGACTGTGTTTGCCGTGTCCACGTCTGAAATGCGGCCGATTCTGACCGGATTGATGTGGTCGCTGGACCGCGGCCAATTGAAATTTGTCGCGACTGACAGCCACCGGCTGGCCAGCCGCACGGCGATGGTGGAGTGCCCGGAAGAGCTTTCCTTCCACAATGTGGTCGTACCGGGTAAAAGCTGCAACGAATTGGTCAAAATATTGGATGATGACCAACATCCGGTCGACATCGTCGTGGCTGACAACCAGATCCTGGTGAAGTCGAAGCACATTTTGTTCTACTCCCGTCTGCTGGAAGGAACGTATCCGGACACGTCCCGGATCATCCCGCAAGGCTGCAAGACGGAAATCACGGTCAGCACAAAGGAATTCCTGCAGTCGATCGAGCGCGCATCCCTGTTGAGCCGCGAGGGCAAATCCAACGTNGTGCGCCTGATGACACTGCCGGACGGCAGCGTGGAGATCACCTCCAACGCGCCGGAGATCGGGAAGGTGACGGAGATTGTCGCGCCNAAGTCGCTCAACGGCGAGGATCTGAAAATCTCCTTTAACGCCAAGTACATGATTGACGCGCTTCGTTCCATCGACAGCAGCGAGATCAAAGCCAGCTTTACCGGCCCGATGAGCCCGTTTGTCATCTGTCCGACCGATCATGACTGGATGCTTCACCTGATCCTGCCGGTCCGGACCTACTAGGTAGTATTGGAAAAGGAAAGGAGCCCATCCATGCGAGAGGTGTCCATTCAAACCGAGTACATCGCCCTGGGCCAGTTCCTCAAGCTGGCCGACATCATCGACACCGGCGGGATGGCCAAAGCGTTTCTCGCCGAAGTGCCGATCTTGGTCAACGGCGAAGAGGAAAACCGGCGCGGCCGCAAGCTGTATCCCGGCGATGAGGTGACGGTCGAAGGGCACGGCCGGTTCAAAGTAGTGNGCCGCTGAGAGGAGAGCCTGATTCTTGTTTCTCAAGAACCTGTCGCTAACTCATTTTCGCAATTACGACGCGCTGTCCCTCACGTTTGACGGCCCCATTCAGCTGTTTATCGGCAACAACGCGCAAGGCAAGACCAACGTGTTGGAGTCCATCTACGTTCTTGCGCTGGCCAAATCCCACCGGACGTCCCGGGACAAGGAACTGATCGCTTGGGATGCCGATTTTGCCGCCATCCGCAGCGACGTCGAGCGCCGCACCGGACCTGTTCGGCTGGAGCTGCAGTTGACCGCCAAGGGAAAACGGGCCAAAATCAACGGGATGGAACAGCAAAAATTAAGCGAATACGTCGGAGCACTCAACGTGGTCATGTTCGCCCCCGAAGATCTGGGAGTGGTCAAGGGGGCGCCTGCCCAACGGCGCCGGTTTATCGACATGGAAATCGGCCAGGTGTCTCCGACGTATCTGTACTATTTGAGCAATTACAACAAGGTGCTGGCCCAGCGCAATCAACTGCTGAAAGACCTGGCGATGAAGAAAAGTAACTCGCTGGAAATGCTGGCAATTTGGAATACCCAATTGGCAGAATTAGCGGTAAAATTGTTACGGAAGCGTTTTTCGTTCATTCGGAAGCTGGAAACGTGGGCTCGCTCGATCCACGCCGGCATTACCGACGGCAAGGAAACGCTCTCTTTGCATTATGAGAACAGTTCGCCGGTGACGGAAGAGATGGCCGTNGAGCAGGCGGTTGAAGCGATGCTGGCCGCCTACGAAGAGGTGTTTGACCGGGAAATGGCCCGGGGCAGCACGCTGATCGGGCCGCACCGGGACGATTTCAGTCTGAAAGTAAACGGCATGGACGTACAAACGTACGGTTCTCAGGGACAGCAGCGGACCAGCGCGCTGTCGATCAAACTGGCCGAAATCGAGCTGATCAAGGAAGAAGTGGGCGAGTACCCCGTTCTTCTGTTGGATGACGTGCTGTCTGAATTGGATGAACATCGGCAGACGCTGCTGTTGGAAACCATACAAGATCGCGTTCAGACGTTTGTAAGCACCACGGGTGTGGAAGGCTTAAAACATCAGGTTCTCCAGCAAGCCTCGCGTTTTTACGTGCGGGAAGGGAAAATCTCCGGGGAAAGGTAGGGAGAACAGGTTATGTTTATACACATTGGTGGCGATACTGTGGTGAGCACCAAGGACGTAATTTCGATTCTCGACCACCAGTCTGTCAAATCGTCAAAAGTGAACCAGGCGTTTTTGCAGGCACGTCGCAACATGGTGGTGGACCAGGGTGTGGAGGAGACGAAATCGTATGTCATCACCAAGGATGCCGTCTACTGTTCGCCCATATCTTCCCTGACGCTAAAGCGACGCGCTCAGTTCGTGGACAGCTTGGAGCAGGTTCCCGTACAAGCTGAAGTGGAGGAGTTGACAGAGTAGTGGACCAGGTAACGACAAAGGATACGAATTACGACGCCAGTCAGATCCAGGTGCTGGAGGGCTTGGAGGCGGTGCGCAAGCGGCCCGGGATGTACATCGGGTCAACCAGCAGCCGCGGTCTGCATCATCTGGTGTGGGAGATTGTCGACAATTCCATCGACGAAGCGCTCGCCGGATACTGCGACAATATCGAAGTGGTGATTCACCCGGACAATTCTGTCTCCGTGACGGACAACGGACGGGGGATTCCTACGGGCATCCACGAAAAGACCGGGAAATCGACCGTAGAGACCGTTTTGACCGTCCTGCACGCCGGGGGGAAATTCGGCGGCGGCGGGTACAAGGTGTCAGGCGGTCTGCACGGCGTGGGCAGCTCGGTGGTGAACGCGCTCTCCGAGTGGTTGGAAGTGGAAGTGAAACAGAACGGCAAGGTCCACTTCATGCGCTTTAACGTCGGGGTCCCGGAGGCAGATCTGGCGGTTGTCGGAGAAACCACAGAAACCGGTACCAAGGTCACCTTCAAACCTGACCCGACTATTTTTACCGAAACGACCGTTTTTGATTACGAGGTGCTGCAGAAGCGCATCCGCGAGCTGGCCTTTTTGAACAAAGGGCTGCGCATCACGTTGAAAGACGAGCGGCCCGGCCAGGAGCGGGAAGAGTCGTTCCACTACGAGGGCGGGATCGTGCAGTTTGTCGAGTACTTGAACAAGAACCGCGAACCGCTGCACGAAGAAGTCATTTACTGTGAAGGGGAAAAAGACGGGCTGCACGTAGAAGTAGCCATCCAGTACAACGACAGCTATATAAGCAACATCTACTCCTTTGCCAACAACATCAACACGCACGAGGGCGGGACGCACGAGTCCGGCTTCAAGACGGCGCTTACCCGCGTCATCAACGACTACTGCCGCAAGTTCAACTTCCTGAAGGAAAAGGACCCCAACCTGTCNGGTGATGACGTGCGCGAAGGGATTACGGCGATCATTTCCGTGAAGATCCCGGAGCCGCAGTTTGAGGGGCAGACCAAGACGAAGCTGGGCAATTCCGAGGCGCGCAGTGTGACCGAGTCCGTATTCGGCGACCGNTTTGCCACCTTTATGGAGGAAAATCCGGCGGTAGCCAAGCGGATTGTGGAAAAAGCGCTGATGGCGGCGCGGGCGCGGGAAGCGGCGCGCAAGGCGCGCGAGCTGACCAGGCGGAAAAGCGCACTGGAGGTAAGCGCGTTGCCGGGCAAATTGGCCGATTGTTCGTCCAAGGACGCGTCCGAGTCCGAATTGTTTATCGTGGAGGGGGACTCCGCGGGCGGTTCGGCCAAAGCGGGNCGGGATCGNCACTTCCAGGCGATTCTGCCGCTGCGCGGCAAGGTGTTGAACGTGGAGAAATCCCGTCTTGACAAGATTCTCGCCAACAACGAGATTCGCGCGATCATCACGGCGCTCGGCACGGGTGTCGGCGAAGATTTTGACATCTCCAAGGCCCGCTACCACAAAGTCGTGATCATGACGGACGCAGACGTCGACGGTTCGCACATCCGGACGCTGCTCTTGACGCTGTTTTACCGCTATATGCGGCCGCTGATCGAGGCGGGCTACATCTACATCGCTCAACCGCCGCTGTACAGCATCAAGCAGGGCAAGCAGATTTACTACGCNTACAACGACAAGCAGCGGGACGAAATTCTGGCCACGTTGAAGAGCACCCCCAAACCAAGCATTCAGCGCTACAAGGGATTGGGCGAGATGAATGCGGACCAGCTCTGGGAGACGACAATGGACCCCGAGGTGCGCACTCTGCTGCAGGTCAGTCTGGAAGATGCGATGGAAGCCGACATGGTCTTCGAAACCCTGATGGGCGACGATGTGGAGCCGCGGCGCGAGTTTATCGAGCAGTATGCTGCCACGGTGCGGGATCTGGACATTTAAGGAGACGATTTNCCATGCCGGATAGATGGAACCTGTTTTGTAAGGCCGGCATGCGTATGTTTAGCAAACCGAAAAAGCTTGTCCCAAATGGGGCAGGCTTTTTTTGTTGGGCAGAGACGACAGCGATGACGCTGCACTTCGTACGTTGACATTTTTAAACTTACAAAATAATAATGTATTGTAAGTGATATATCCTACTCGCTGGAGGGGAAACCATGAACCAAACGGAACCGCTTTGGACGAAAGATTTTGTGCTGTTGGCGTTCTCCAATTTTTTTCTTTTCGTCGGGTTTCAGATGCTGATTCCGACGCTTCCGCTGTTTGTGACCGAACGGGGCGGGGACCAGTTGGCTGTAGGTCTGGTCGTCAGCCTGTTTACGGTGTCCGCCCTGATCGTTCGTCCGTTTGCCGGGAAAGCGCTGGATTCGGTCGGACGGCGGCCGGTCTTGCTGGTGGGGCTTGCCTTGTTTCTGCTGTGCGTGGCCGGTTATTACTGGATGGCGACGGTCGCTCTCGTGTTGGGGCTTCGGTTTGTGCATGGCATAGGCTGGGGAATTGCCACGACCACGTTCGGCACAATCGCTTCCGATCTGATTCCGGCTGCGCGGCGAGGAGAAGGAATGGGGTATTTCGGGATGTTCAGCAGCCTGGCGATGGCGCTTGGACCGTTGGTGGGGCTGTGGCTGGCGCAATCGTTCGGATTTGGCTGGCTGTTTTTGATCTCGTCGGTTTTGACCGCATTGGCCATGCTCCTGTCCAAACCGGTGAAAATGGCAGCACCGGCCGGCGCCGGTCGGCGGCAGCCTGAGACAAAACGAAGTGGACTGGTGGAGCAAAAAGCGCTGTTTCCGTCGCTGCTGGTGCTGTTTCTGGGCGTCACGTACGGCGGCATTGTCAGTTTTATCACCTTGTTCGGCCAGGAAGCGGGGATCGGCAATGTCGGTCTGTTCTTCCTGTTCAACGCGCTGTCGCTGATGCTGATTCGGCCGGTTGCCGGGAAACTGTTTGACCGAAAAGGGCACCTCTGGGTGCTGCTGCCCGGCGGTATTGTGATGGCTGCGGGTCTGTTGATTTTGTCGTACAGCACGACGTCCTTTGGGCTGATTGCAGCGGCCATCCTGTTTGGCAGCGGGTTTGGCGCGGTTCAGCCGTCGCTGCAGGCCTGGACCATCCACCGCGTTTCGCCTGAACGGCGAGGGGCGGCAAATGGCACCTTTTTTTCCGCGTTTGACCTGGGGATCGGAGCGGGGGCGATGCTTTTGGGCGCAGTCGCCAAAGCAATCGGTTTTGCCCTGATGTATCGCTGCTCCGTCATCGTNATTTTNCTCTATCTGATCATCTATCTGGCGTACGTGATCAAGGAGCGGCGTCGACATTCCCATCTGCAACCCGGTTCGTCCTGAGANGGTCCGGGTTTTTTTGCAAGCACCGGTNTTATGAACAGACGGCCGTCTGTNGGTGATTGGCCTGTGTGACAGGACACAAAAGAAGCGGGGGGTGTGTCATGCTCATCAAATGGATTGCGTGTCAGGTGAGGGAGGGCCAACAGCAGTTCTTTTCCCGGGGGCAGGAGCAGTGGAGAGCCGTCAGGGAGGTTGACGGCTTTCTCGGCCAGGCCGGCGGGTGGAATGTCAGCGACCCGGCCGAGGCTGTCATTCTCGCTTGTTGGCGGGATGAAGCNGCTTACCGGGCGTTTATGGCGAACCACCACGACCCGATTTTTGCCAAAACNAGGCAGCAGCAGACGTATGAGCGCATCCGCGTGGAGCTCTATGAACGCGTTCTCGACATGCCGGGGACGATGGAAAACGTGCTCGACGCGTTGGCGGTTGGGAAATGGCTGCGGCTGGAACAGCGGCCTGTTTTGCCAGAAGCGGACTGCCTGGCGGGTTGGCCGGGGGCTGCCGCCGGTGTGGCGGGAAAAGTCGTGAAGGATGGGGGGCGTTTTCTCATCGCGACGGTGTGGGATGCTGCCCAACCGGACCGGGAGGGGACATCCGGGGCGATCATCGCCCCGTTGGAGGATGCCTGGCTGGTGCTGCCGTAAGACCGGAGACTGGTGACGCAATGCGTTTGCGAGAGATTTTGGACGTGACCTCTTTCTGTATGGTATAATTACGTATTGCGATAACCAGTTGGAGGTTTACCCTTTATGGCAGAAGAAACAGCTCGGTTTCCCAAAGTTGATATTAGCCAGGAAATGAAAGAGTCGTTCATCAGCTATGCGATGAGCGTAATTGTCAGCCGGGCGTTGCCAGACGTCCGCGACGGGCTGAAGCCGGTTCACCGGCGTATTTTGTATGCCATGCACGACATGGGATTGACGCCGGACAAAGCGTTCCGGAAGTCGGCCAACGTCGTTGGTGAAGTAATGGCCAACTACCATCCGCACGGGGATTCTGCCATCTACGAAACGATGGTTCGGATGGCGCAGGACTTCAACATGCGCTACATGCTGGTCGAGGGACAGGGCAACTTTGGTTCCGTGGACGGTGACCCGGCAGCGGCGATGCGGTACACCGAATCCCGCCTGTCCAAGATTGCTCTCGAACTGCTGCGCGATATCGATAAAGAGACTGTCAACTTTACACCCAACTACGACGGCCGAAAAGAGGAGCCGGTCGTACTGCCGTCCCGTTTTCCCAATCTGCTGGTAAACGGTTCGGCGGGGATTGCCGTGGGCATGGCGACCAACATTCCTCCGCACAACCTGAGCGAAGTGATTGACGGCGTCGTGGCCATGATCGACAATCCGAACATAACGGTTCAGGAACTGATGAAGATCATCAAGGGGCCCGATTTTCCGACTGCCGGGGAAATCCTCGGCTACAGCGGCATTCGCCGGGCGTACGAAACGGGCCGTGGCTCGATCATCATGCGAGCCAAAACGACGATCGAAGAAGACAAAGGGAAACCGCGCATCATCGTGACGGAAATACCTTTCCAGGTCAACAAGGCCAAACTGATCGAAAAAATTGCCGAGCTGGTACGGGAAAAGAAAATCGACGGCATCACCGACCTGCGCGACGAGTCGGACCGCAAAGGGATGCGGATCGTCATCGAGCTGCGCCGGGACGTGGTCCCCAAAGTCGTTTTGAACAACCTGTTCAAGCATACCCAGATGCAGAGCACTTTCGGGGTCAACATGCTCGCGCTGGTGGACAACCGTCCACGCGTGTTGAATCTGCGGGACATGTTGTACTACTACCTCCAGCATCAACGGGAGATCGTCCGCAGACGGACCGAGTACGAGTTGAAGCAGGCGGAAGCCCGCGCTCACATCTTGGAAGGGCTGCGAATTGCGCTGGACCACATCGACGAGATCATCAGCCTGATCCGTGGATCGCAAACGGCAGAAGAGGCCCGCGACGGACTGATGTCCCGTTACGGATTGAGCTTGGAACAGGCTCAGGCGATTCTCGACATGCGCCTGCAGCGCCTGACCGGTTTGGAGCGGGAAAAGATCGAAAACGAGTACCAGGAATTGCTGGCGAAAATCGCCGAACTGCGCTCCATTCTGGCCGATGAAGGCAAGATTTACGCGATCGTCCGTGGAGAGCTTCTGGAGATCAAGGAGAAGTTTGGCGACGAGCGCAGGACCGTCATCACATATGACGAAGAGCACATTGAGGATGCCGATCTGATTCCAGAAGAAGACGTGGTCATCACGCTGACCCATGACGGCTACATCAAGCGCCTGCCCGTCTCCACCTATCGTGCGCAGAAACGGGGCGGCCGTGGTGTACAGGGCATCGGCACCAAGGACGACGACTTTGTCGAACACCTGTACATCACCAATTCGCACGACCACATCTTGTTCTTTACCAACAAGGGCAAGGTNTACCGCCTGATGGGGTACGAGATTCCGGACCTGAGCCGCACAGCCAAGGGCACTCCGGTGATCAACCTGATCCAGATCGAAAAAGGCGAGCGGGTCAACGCGGTCATCCCCGTCAAGGAACTGGGCGGAGACGCCTACCTGTTCTTCGCNACGAAAAAGGGAATTATCAAACGGACCGANCTGTCGGCGTTTGAGCATATTCGCAAAGGCGGCCTGTTTGCCGTCAACCTGCGGGAAGACGACGAACTGATCGGCGTTCGCCTCACCGACGGCCACCAGGAGATCATCATGGGGACCCGCAACGGCATGTCTGTTCGCTTCAAGGAAAGCGANGTGCGGACGATGGGCCGNAGCGCGACCGGTGTCAAGGGCATTACGCTGGACGAGGACGATGACGTGATCGACATGGATGTCGTGAAGCCGGGGGCGGAAGTGCTGATTGTTACGGCGAACGGCTACGGCAAGCGCACCCCGATTGACGAGTACCGCCTGCAGTCCCGCGGCGGCAAAGGCATCAAGACGCACAACGTCACGGAACGAAGCGGACACGTTGTCGGGTTGAAAGTGGTCGAACCGGAAGAAGACCTGATGATCATTACCACGTCCGGCATCATTATTCGCACCGAGATCAAAGGCATTTCGGTAATGGGCCGCTACACTCAGGGCGTCAAACTGATACGCCTTGCTGAAAACGAGCAGGTCGTCTCCGTGGCCAAAGTGCCGCCAAGCGACGACGAGGATGACGGCAGTCATGAAGGGCAGCAGCCGGAAGCAGACCAGTCTGCCGGCGAGCCTGAGGAGCAAGAATAATCGTTTTGCAGATTGGATAGATGGGAAGGTTGTTCCACTATGCTGGAACGCCTTCCTTTTTTCTTATTTCGTGGAAATTTGATCGCATTTTCCTATAAAATGAATTTTCATTGCCATGAAAATGGGAAAAGAGTACTATAACAGTAACAATAAACCGATGCGGAGGGTGGAACATTGCCCATCATTCATGTGAAGAATCATGGCAAGAATGCAACGGTTGGCGTAAAGCTGGCAGAGGATGTAACCACGGCGTTGGGTGGCTTGCTTTTTCCCAAAGGGACTGTTTTGTACGAGAGAGAATGGGAGATTCTCGAAGCGTTCATGATTGAGCAGGTGCATGTGGAGGACGACCATGCGGCGGGCATTCAATGGTCAGATGATCAGCCGGCTGAAGCACAGCCGGTCAGCGAAGAGACGAGCAGCGAGAAGCAATCGTTTCGACAGTCGTTCAACAAGGCGGTCGCCGCTTTGAAAAATTTGCTGGTAGGGGTGGAAGGGGGGCAGAACATTCCCGTCATGGAAGTGCGGGAAGTGATTGCGCCGCTGCTCTGGCAGGTTCAGGATCAGCCGGAAATCCTGTTTACCCTGAACAGCATGTCCCGTGTTGACAGCTATGCGTACGAACATTCGATCGCGGTCGGTCTGATTTCGTACATGATTGCCAAATGGATGAAGATTCCAGAAAGGGAATGGATGCAAATCGCGCTGGCCGGAACGCTTTTGGACGTGGGGAAAACCAGGATTGACCGCCGGATCTTGCAAAAACCGGACAAACTGACCCGGGACGAGTTTGAGGAGATGAAGAAGCATACGGTGTATGGGTACCAGATTATCAAGGCCTCTCCAGGCTTGAACGAAGGCGTGGCCCTGGCAGCGCTGCAGCATCACGAGCGGGAGGACGGCTCGGGGTATCCGCTGGGGTTGACGGGCAATAGGCTGCATCTGTACAGCAAAATTGTGGCCGTCGCCGATGTTTATCATGCGATGTGTTCTGATCGCGTTTACCAAAGGGCGATCCCTTCCTATCTGGTGACGGAACAACTCCTGCGGGAAAGCTTCGGCAAACTGGATCCGTATATCGTACTTACATTTGTAAACGGTATTACCCGTCTAGCTGTTGGAACGATTGTGGAATTGAGCGACGGCAGCATCGGCAAGGTGGTCTTTACCGACCGCAGCCAACCGACACGTCCCATGGTGGAGACGGGCGGGCGGATCATCAACCTGGCAGAATCGCGTCACTTGTCCATCGTCAAGGTAATCAAGTGTTAGTCACGGAGGAACGGAGAGATCCGTTCCTCTCAGCGTGTAGACAAAGTCCGCGGCGCATGGGAGATCGGGCCCGCTCGCTCGCT
>JGI25329J36429_1000577_pt1 | contig 22384 bp, 22 predicted proteins | sample HigsolmetaAR204D_FD_36429 | JGI IMG/M metagenome (IMG submission 36429)
AACAGCAACAACAGCAACCGCAACATCAACTGCAAGAATCGAAACCTGCATCCGGTATGCAGCAGGGGAGTGCCAGCCAAGGTGCTGTCGGCACGGTGTGAAAAAACGTTTGCAACCGAACAGCTGCCCCAACCGTAATAATAGTAGGAATACGAACTTGATTCATGGGGAGGCAATCACATGCTCATCTCAACCACCAACACCTTGCAGGGCAAAGAAGTTGTGGAGTATCTGGGCATTGTCAGCGGTGAAGTGATTATGGGGGCCAACGTGGTTCGCGATTTTCTGGCAGGGATCACTGACATCATCGGCGGCCGCAGCGGTGCCTATGAGAACAAGCTCGCCGAAGGCAGGGAACTGGCGATCCAGGAAATGAAGGAGAAAGCGAGAGCCCTGGGGGCAAATGCCGTCATCGGCGTGGATTTGGACTTCGAGACGCTGCGCGAAGGCATGATGATGGTAATCGCTACGGGAACAGCGGTACGGGTGAAGTGACAGTCGGGCATCTGCCCGGCTTTCTCTTTGATGCGATCGGGTAGGACAAAACAAGCGGAGCAAAAAATGCTTTACTCCGAATGGGAAGCAATACTATTCTAACAAGTGAACAAGTATTTTCTAAATTGTCAGCAAATAACATACGCTGCCGGCATCCCATTAGGGAGAACGGACTTCCGTAGACGCAGCAGCTCACCCTGCCAAAGAACCAGNAAAAAATAACTACTATAATACATGGCGGCGGCGAGGCCGTTCCCCCAAAACGCCGAAAGCGCGAGATACAAACCTTCATCTGCGGGCATTGCGACAATAATTCCCGCTCTGTCGACCATGGTAGAAAAAACTGGTCAAGACTTGGAGTCCTGCGATAAAATAAGACCTGCGAACTACTGTCTCCATAATGAGGGACCGCTCGTGTACCTTTTTGGCTGTTATCAAAAAGCTGGAAGACCACACCGTGCACGTTGACTTCTACCACCTGTCGAAGCAGCCTCAGCCGTGCGCCTGATGCTGAAGGCAAACGCCAGATTCGTGAAAAAAGACGGGATAATTTCGTCGCGGCCGCCTTCGACGAGGCGGGCGCAGAACCAGTTTGCGGATTGGACAAGCGCGGTGACAAATGCGTCGCGATCCGCACTGTCGATTGGGGCTGTTGCAGGGATGTCTGACAAGCCAGCGATCACGATGGGAGGATACCTGCATGAAAAGGACCTTGCGTGCGTATGTGTTTCCGGTACTGATGGCCGGTCTGTTGCTGGCCGGCTGCTCCGAGGGCGTCAAAGATGCGGAGTCCGACATGAAAAAGCAGTTGGACGCCGATCTGAGAGCCGTGGAAAAGGTAACCGTGCTCTCCACGGACGGTCAGGAAGTTCCTCTTGCTCTCGACGAATTTCTCAAGGAACTTCCCGAGCAGGGAAAAGACCTGCAGGTTTCCCCGCAGCCGCTGAAGCGGGACGAGATTCGCTATACGCTGGTGCTCTACCGGCAGAAGCTGGCCCCGTTGGTGGTGGAAGTGGGCAAGCAAGCAAGCCAGTACGGAGAGAATACATATCGCGGACCGGGTGCCGACCGCTTTTACCAGTGGATCCATCGGAAGGCGGGAAAAGGGCTGCTGCCGACAGCAGTCCAGACGGCGGTGGTCACTGCTGAAGACTTGGGTCAAACGGTTACGCTTGGCACAACCCAGGCGAAATTTCTCCAGGGGGTGCTTGCGGCTGCCACCCCGCTGAGCGACGAGAAGATCGATCAGTACCCGCTGTATCCCAATTACCTGCTGCGCATCGATGCAGGGGATCGTTCCCTGCACGTTTCCATGCTAACGCCGACGCTGGTGTCCATTCCGTTCGGCCGGGAAACGCATTACTACAGCATCCAGGGTTCGCTGTTTTCGCAGCTCACCCAATGGCTGCCGCCGCGGCGGACGGAGGGNGATGCGTTGGACAGGCTGTTTCAAGCGTCGAAAATCCGCATCGAGCCGTCCGGGGATGTAAGCGTGGCGTCTGTCGAGCAAAGCGCGACGGAAACGACGGTGGAGCAGGGGAAAGCACATCAGTGTGTCCGGCTGCTGAAAGGCGGCGTGGCGATTGCCGGTCAGCCAAAGTCGCCGGGCAATGAGCGCTATCGCCTGATCTTTTCCGTCGAACAGGGCGACGTGACCGTGCACGTCTACGATCGCCACATTCGCGTGAACGACACCTGGTATGTCCACGAGCATCTGGACGACAAGCTGCTGACCCTGTTTGGGGGAAAAAAGTAAGCGGAATTCTCATGAAATGTTCGACTTCTGGTCACGCTAGTAGAGAACATGTCAATTCCACTACCACTTTTGCGATTTTTGTCGTAGAATAGTTACGTTGCACTGATAAAGGCAGTTTTGTGTCTGGCGGAACAAACTTTGGGCCGGTGCGAACCTGCCGATCTTTATTTGCCATTAGGAGGATGGAGAATGAACATTCACGAGTATCAAGGCAAAGAGATACTGAAGCAGTACGGTGTAAAGGTTCCCGAAGGACGCGTGGCGTTCACCGTGGATGAAGCGGTGGAAGCGGCCAAGGAACTGGGCACCCAGGTAGTCGTCGTGAAGGCGCAAATCCATGCCGGCGGACGCGGTAAGGCAGGCGGGGTAAAAGTGGCGAAAAGCCTCGACGAAGTCCGTACATATGCGCAAGAGCTGCTTGGCAAGGTTCTGGTTACTCACCAAACCGGTCCGGAAGGCAAAGAAGTAAAACGCCTCCTGATTGAGCAGGGCTGCGACATCAAGAAGGAATACTACGTCGGTCTTGTGGTTGACCGTTCGACNGGCCGTGTCGTTATGATGGCCTCCGAAGAGGGCGGTACTGAAATCGAAGAAGTGGCAGCACGCACCCCGGAAAAAATCTTCAAGGAAGTCATCGATCCGGTTACCGGCCTGACTCCATTCCAAGCGCGCAAGCTGGCGTTTGCGATCAATATTCCGAACGAATTGGTAAACAAAGCCGTCAAGTTCATGATGGGCCTGTACCAAGCATTTGTCGACAAAGATTGCTCCATCGCCGAAATCAACCCGCTCGTGGTTACCGGTGACGGCGAAGTCATGGCGCTTGACGCCAAGCTGAACTTCGACAGCAACGCCCTGTTCCGCCACCCTGAGATCGTGGAACTGCGCGACCTGGATGAAGAGGACGAAAAAGAGATCGAAGCATCCAAATTTGACCTCTCCTACATNGCCCTGGATGGCAACATCGGCTGCATGGTAAACGGTGCCGGCCTGGCCATGGCGACCATGGACATCATCAAATTCTACGGCGGCGAACCTGCCAACTTCCTCGATGTAGGCGGCGGCGCTACCGAAGAAAAAGTAACCGAAGCGTTCAAGATCATCCTGAAAGACCCGAAAGTAAAAGGGATCTTTGTCAACATCTTCGGCGGCATCATGAGATGCGACGTTATCGCAAACGGCGTTGTTGCTGCTGCGAAACAAGTGAAACTGGATCGTCCGCTGGTTGTCCGTCTGGAAGGCACCAACGTGGACCTCGGCAAGAAAATCCTCAGCGAATCCGGGCTCAACATCGTTGCGGCTGACTCCATGGCGGATGGCGCTGAGAAGATCGTAGCGCTGGTTCAATAAGGCANAGTCTCGGACGCACCGGAGAAAAGGCANTTTCGAGAAGTATCTATACGCGATGAAAAAGGTGGGACAATTACGCGATGAGTATTCTCGTGAACAAACATACAAAGGTAATCACCCAGAACATGACTGGTAAAACCGGTATGTTCCATACCAAAGGCGGTCTGGAGTACGGCACGCAAATGGTTGCAGGTGCAGTACCCGGCAAAGGCGGCACCGTAGTCGATTTCACGCTGGACAACGGCAGCACTGTATCGGTTCCGGTATTCAACACGGTAGCAGAAGCAAAAGAAGCGACCGGTGCCAACACATCGGTTATCTACGTTCCGCCGGCGTTTGCGGCTGACGCCATCATGGAAGCGGTTGATGCCGAACTGGATCTGGTCATCTGCATCACCGAAGGCATCCCGGTTCTCGACATGGTGAAAGTAAAACGCTACATGGAAGGCAAAAAGACCAAATTGATCGGCCCCAACTGCCCTGGTATCATCACGCCGGGTGAGTGCAAAATCGGCATCATGCCGGGCTACATTCACACCCCGGGTAAAGTGGGCATCGTATCCCGCTCCGGCACCCTGACCTACGAGGCGGTTCATCAAACCACGACCCGCGGTATCGGTCAGTCCACCGCAGTCGGTATCGGTGGTGACCCGGTAAAAGGCATGGAATTCATCGACGTGCTGAAACTGTTCAACGAAGACCCGGATACCGAAGCGGTTATCATGATCGGGGAAATCGGCGGTACGGCTGAGGAAGAAGCGGCTGAATGGATCGCTGCCAACATGAAGAAGCCGGTCGTAGGCTTTATCGGCGGTCAAACTGCTCCTCCGGGAAAACGTATGGGCCACGCTGGTGCAATCATCTCCGGCGGCAAAGGTACGGCAGCCGAGAAGATCGCCAAGCTGGAAGCGTGCGGCGTGCGCGTGGCAAAAACGCCGGCAGTCATCGGCGAAACGCTGGTGGAAGTGCTCAAAGAGCGCGGTCTGCTGGAAAAAGTAATGAACAAGTAATTCAATCTGGTCGCAGTTTGCGTGCCGAAAGAGGACAAGCATGGACGCTTGCCCTCTTTCTTTTTTTGTGCCCGNCGCTGTCTCCGTGTACAATAGCAGGCGAAACGTCGCGGCAGATGCCGCCGGACAACCACGCACAGANNGGAGGCGGTCGGGTGAAGGTCGGAAGTGATCGATTGGAAGAGCGGGATTGGCTGTATGCGATGATCAAGATGAACGGTCTGGGACGAAAAAAACTTTGGGAGCTGTACGGGCGCTGGGGATCATTCGCGCAAGCTGCCGTCAACTGGAAGACCGTTTTGGAAGAGGGGAACGTACGGGTGAGAACTGTGCAGACCTGGACGGACGCGCTTGCGCCATCCGCTGTGCTGGCAGTGAAGCAGGAACGAATCCGCGCCGGCATCTCGTTCGTATGTTTCTGGGAAGAGGCATTTCCCCCGCTGCTCAGGAACATTCCAGACCCGCCATTAGCCTTGTTTTACAGAGGGGATGTGTCGCTGCTGAAGCAGCCTGCGATCGGTGTCGTGGGCGCCCGCAAGCCGACTGCATATGGACGGGCGGCGTGCCGCCACCTGGTCAAACAGTTGGCNCAAACAGGCATGGTAATCGTCTCCGGGCTGGCGTACGGAATTGACGCTGAAGCGCACAGGGCGGCACTTGACGCCGGAGCGCCTACTGTCGGGGTGATGGGCTGCGGAATCGACCAGGTGTATCCCGTGTTTCATCGGCGTCTCTACGCGGAGATTGGGTCAAGCGGCCTGCTTCTTTCGGAATATCCGCCGGGGACGCCCGCAAAGCCGGGCCTGTTTCCCGAGCGCAACCGGATCATCAGCGGGCTGAGTCTCGGCGTGCTGGTCGTCGAAGCGGCGGAACGCAGCGGATCGCTGATTACGGCCGATTGTGCGCTGGAGCAGGGGCGGGAAGTGTTTGCCGTCCCCGGGCCGATANTTTCCGAGGTGAGCGCGGGTCCGCATAACTTGCTGAAACAAGGTGCAAAGCTAGTAACGAATGCGGCCGACGTGCTGGATGAATTGGGGGTATGGCCTAAGACGCCTGTTGCGGACGATCAGCCAGCCTGTGGAGATGGGGGCAGGCTGGGCGAAACGGAGAGCAAAGTATACGCGCTGATCGGCTGCGAGCCCGTCCACACTGACCAGCTGGCCGAAGCGCTCCCGCCGCGGGAACGGCAGCGGCTGCACCAGACCCTGCTTATGCTGGAAACAGGAGGATTCATTGTCAGCTTGCCCGGAGGCTATTTTGCCAGAAAGTGACCTCGTCCGATTTCCTCTAAGCAATATCAAGCCTTGCAGGTGTTTGACAAATCGGATGAGCATATTTAATAATAGGGGAGATTCCTTACAGAAAGGGGAGGAAATAAGTGGCTGACACGCTTGTGATTGTCGAATCCCCAGCAAAAGCAAAAACGATTGGAAAATATCTGGGAAGCAAATATATGGTGAAAGCGTCCATGGGCCATGTGCGCGACCTCCCAAAAAGCCAAATGGGTGTTGACGTATCGAAAGGATTTGAACCGAAATACATAACCATTCGCGGCAAGGGGGATGTGCTGAAAACCCTTAAGGACGCCGCCAAGAAAGTAAAAAAGGTATACCTGGCGGCGGACCCGGACCGCGAAGGGGAGGCGATTGCCTGGCACTTGGCGCAGTATCTCGGGTTGGACATGAGCCAGCCGCTGCGCGTGGTGTTCAACGAGATTACCAAAGACGCCATCAAGGAGGCGTTCAAACACCCCCGTCACATTAACATGGACCTGGTGAACGCCCAGCAGGCGCGGCGAATCCTGGACCGCCTGGTCGGTTACAACATCAGCCCGATCTTGTGGAAAAAGGTGCGCAAAGGGCTGAGTGCCGGGCGCGTTCAGACGGTGACGGTCAAGCTGATCATTGACCGCGAGCGGGAAATCCAGCGGTTTGTGCCGGAGGAGTACTGGACGATCAGCAGTACGCTCTTGAGCAACGGCAAGCCGTTTGAGGCCAAATTCTACGGATACGGCGACGAAAAAAGGGANCTGAAGTCAGAGGCGGACGTCAATGCGGTGCTGGACCGCATTCAGGGACAGCCGTACGTGGTGCAGAAGGTGACCAAACGGGAGCGCAAGCGCAATCCCGCACCACCGTTTATCACCAGCTCGCTGCAGCAGGAAGCGGCACGCAAGCTGAACTTCCGGGCGGCCAAGACGATGCGGATTGCGCAGGAGCTGTATGAAGGGATTGATCTGGGCGGCAAGGAAGGAACGGTCGGTCTGATCACCTACATGCGTACCGACTCCACGCGCGTTTCCGTGACGGCCCAAGAGGAAGCCAAAGCCTACATCGTGGAACACTTCGGGGCTGATTACGTCCCGGCCGAGCCGCGTGCCCAGGTGAAAAAGGAAAATGCCCAGGATGCCCACGAAGCGATTCGCCCGACGTCGGTCATGCGCACGCCGGACCAGCTCAAGGATGTGCTGAGCCGCGACCAGCTTCGCCTGTACCGGCTGATCTGGGAGCGCTTCCTTGCCAGTCAGATGGCGTCTGCTGTGCTGGACACGATGAGCGTGGACATCGCGGCAGGTGAAGTGACGTTCCGGGCGACCGGTTCCAAGGTAAAGTTCCCCGGCTTCATGAAGGTATATATTGAAGGAAGCGACGACGGCAAGGAAGAGGAAACATTCCTGCCGCCGATTGAAGAGGGACAGACGCTGGAATTGAAGGAAATCGAACCGACCCAGCACTTTACGCAGCCGCCGCCCCGCTACACCGAAGCGCGGCTGGTCAAGACGCTGGAGGAACTGGGGATTGGACGCCCCTCTACTTATGCGCCGACATTGGACACGATCCAGAAACGGGGCTACGTGGCTCTGGAGGAGAAGCGGTTCGTCCCGACCGAACTGGGGGAGATCGTCATTTCCCTGATCGAAGAGTTCTTCCCCGAAATCCTGGATGTGGAGTTTACCGCCCACATGGAATCCGACCTGGACAACATCGAGGAAGGGATTGTCGATTGGGTGAAGGTGCTCGACGCNTTCTACCAGGATTTTTCCAAGCGGCTCGCCGTTGCCGAGGAGCAGATGGAACAAGTAGAGCTGAAGGACGAAGAATCCGACGAGACGTGCGAACTGTGCGGCCGGGTGATGGTGTACAAACTGGGGCGTTTCGGGAAGTTTCTCGCCTGCTCCGGATTTCCCGAATGCCGCAACACCAAACCGATCGTCAAGGAACTCGGCATCCCCTGCCCGCAGTGTGAAACCGGATCGATCATTGAACGTAAATCTAAGAGGAACCGTATTTTTTACGGATGCAACCGTTATCCGGAATGCGATTTTGTTTCCTGGGACAAACCAATTGCGCGTCCTTGTCCGAAGTGCGGCGGGATNCTCGTCGAAAAGAAACGGAAAAAGCAGGGCGTCAGCATTGTCTGCACCAAATGCGATTACCAGGAAGAAGCCGATTCCTGAGGACGTGTGGAGGATACCAGCATGAATGAACAACCGTACGTAACCGTGGTGGGGGCCGGGTTGGCAGGCAGTGAAGCGGCCTGGCAGATCGCCCAATCCGGCGTCCGCGTCAAACTGTATGAAATGCGGCCGAAGACACAGACGCCCGCTCACCATACCGACAAATTTGCGGAGCTGGTCTGCAGCAATTCACTGCGGGCCAATTCGCTGACCAACGCGGTAGGGGTATTAAAGGAAGAAATGCGCCGCTTTGACTCGGTCATCATCGGCGCAGCGGACAAGTGCGCTGTTCCGGCCGGCGGTGCGCTGGCCGTGGATCGGCACGAGTTTGCCCAATATGTGACCGATGCCGTGCGCAACCACCCGCTGATCGAAGTGATCAACGAGGAAGTGACGGAGATTCCCGAGGGCATCGTGGTGATTGCCACCGGCCCGCTCACTTCGCCGGCGCTGTCGGAGAAGCTGAAGGAGTTGACTGGTGAAGAGTACCTGTACTTCTATGACGCGGCGGCGCCCATCATCGAAAAGGACTCCATCGACATGGACAAGGTGTTTGTCGCGTCGCGCTACGACAAGGGAGAAGCAGCCTACCTCAACTGCCCGATGACGGAAGAGGAGTTCAACCGCTTTTACGACGCGCTGATCACGGCGGAGGAAGCCCCGCTCAAGGAGTTTGAGAAGGAGATCTATTTCGAAGGCTGCATGCCGATTGAAGTGATGGCCAAACGGGGACGNCAGACGATGCTGTTCGGTCCGCTGAAACCGGTGGGCTTGATTGATCCGCGCACCGGCAAGCAGCCGTTTGCCGTCGTGCAGCTTCGCCAGGACAACGGAGCGGCCACCCTGTACAACATGGTCGGCTTCCAGACACATCTCAAGTGGCCGGAACAAAAACGGGTCTTTTCGCTCATCCCTGGCTTGGAAAACTGCGAAATCGTCCGCTACGGCGTGATGCATCGCAATACGTTCATCAATTCGCCCAGGCTGCTTCGTCCCACCTATCAGTACAAGGGGCGGGACACGCTGTTTTTCGCCGGACAGATGACCGGCGTGGAAGGATACGTGGAGTCGGCCGCATCGGGATTGCTGGCGGGCATAAACGCGGCCCGGCTGGCCAAGGGAGAGGAACTGCTTGTCCTTCCACCGGAGACGGTGATAGGCAGCATGGCGCGGTACATTACGACCGCAGACCCAAACAACTTTCAACCGATGAATGCCAACTTCGGGCTTGTTCCCGAGCTGCCGAAACGCATTCGCAACAAGCGGGAGAAGAACGAAAAACTCGCTGAGCGGGCGCTAGACACAATTCAGAATTTTACACAAAAAAGACACAAATTAAGTTGATATACGATTTTCGGCTGTGTTACTATATAGGTGCCTTTGAGGAGGGTGCATGCCAGATGGACAAATCGCAGCAGATATCCATAGACATTGAGCTGTTCACCCGTTACTTGCGCGTCGAAAAAAATGCCTCTCCTCATACGGTGAAGCAGTACGTGGCTGATATTAACGAATTCGTCGCCTTTATGGAACAGCACCAAATCCCCGTATTTGCTGCTGTTTCTTATTTACACGGCCGCTCTTTTCTCGCTCATTTGGCGAAAAGGGGGCTGTCACGGCGCAGTATCGCCCGCAAGCTGTCCAGTTTGCGCAGTCTGTACCGTTTTTTGCTGAGGGAAGGCCGGTTGGAGCAAAATCCGTTTCAACTGGTGTCCACGCCCAAGGTGGAAAAAAAGCTCCCTTCGTTCCTATATCCGCATGAACTGCAACCATTTTTTGACCTGCCTGACACACAGACCCCGCTCGGCATGCGCGATCGGCTCATTTTCGAGCTGCTGTATGCGAGCGGGATTCGCGTGTCCGAGCTGGTGACGCTGACGCTGGATGCGGTCCATGTCTCCAGGGGAATCGCCTTGGTGTACGGAAAAGGGGCCAAGGAGCGATATGTGCCGATCGGCAGTTATGCTTGTGACATTCTCCGGCAATACCTAGAATATGGAAGNCCAAAACTGCTATCCGGTAACAGCGACCACGGCTATCTGCTGCTCAACTACAGGGGGGAACCGCTGTCCGACCGGAGCGTCCGCCGCATCGTCGACAAATACGTGGAGCAGCACGCCCTGAACCTGCGCGTGTCGCCGCATACGTTCCGCCACACCTTTGCCACCCATCTGCTGAACGCGGGAGCCGATCTGCGGACCGTTCAGGAGCTGTTGGGCCACGTCAACGTTTCGACGACGCAGGTGTATACGCATGTGACCAAGGAACGGCTGCGCCATGTCTATGACGCGGCCCATCCGCGTGCGACCGCGCGTCATTCCGGGTCCGCCGGAAGTACATAAGCGGGAGGAATCTGCAATGGAACAGTTTCATGCAACGACGATTTTTGCCATACATCACAACGGCGAAGCGGCCATGGCCGGCGACGGACAGGTCACGTTCGGCAACAGCATGGTGATGAAGCACGGGGCAAAAAAAGTGCGCCGACTGTACCGCGGTGAGGTGCTGGCGGGTTTTGCTGGGTCTGTCGCGGATGCGATCACCCTTTTTGAAAAGTTTGAAGGCAAACTGGAAGAGTTCCACGGCAACCTGCAGCGGGCGGCTGTGGAGTTGGCGAAAGAATGGCGCATGGATAAGATCCTGCGCCGCTTGGAAGCGATGATGATCGTGATGAACAAGGAGCATCTGCTGCTCATTTCCGGNAACGGCGAAATCATCGAACCGGATGACGGCATTCTCGCGATCGGCTCGGGAGGCAGTTTCGCATTGGCGGCTGGCAGGGCGCTGAAACGGTACGCGCCTCATCTGAGCGCCAAGGAGATTGCCGAAGCCGCGCTGCGGACGGCTGCTGAGATTTGCGTGTTCACCAACGACAATCTGGTCGTGGATGAGATGAAATGAAAGGAAGGGAGGACTCCCTGTGCTGAACCTTGAGCAGTTAACCCCGCGCAAGATTGTAGAACATCTGGACGTGTACATCGTCGGGCAGGCCCAGGCGAAAAAAGCCATCGCAGTGGCGCTTCGCAACCGGTACCGGCGCAGCCGGCTGCCNGAACATCTGAGGGATGAAGTGGTGCCGAAAAACATCCTGATGATCGGGCCGACCGGCGTGGGGAAAACGGAGATCGCCCGCCGGATNGCCAAATTGACGGGGGCTCCGTTTGTCAAAGTGGAGGCCACCAAATTTACAGAAGTGGGGTATGTGGGCCGCGACGTGGAGTCGATGGTTCGCGACCTCGTTGAGGCGGCCATCCGCACCGTCAAGCAGGAAAAAATGGAGGAAGTCCGGGAGAAGGCGGAGAAGCTGGCAAACGACGCCATCGTCAACATCCTCGTCCCTTCACGCAAACAGCAGCATTCGTTCAAAAACCCGCTGGAGATGCTGTTCGGCGGTCAGCAGCAGCAGACTCAAACGTCCGATGCGGAAGATGCGTCGCTGGAACAGCAGCGCCGGCAGGTGGCCTGGCAGCTCGCGAATGGTCATCTGGAGGACCAGATGATTGAAATCGACGTGGANGATCAATCCCCGTCCATGTTTGACCTGTTTCAGGTTCCGGGTACGGAGCAAATGGGGATGCAGATGCAGGACATGTTGGGCAACCTGCTCCCCAAGAGGACGAAGAAGCGAAAATTGCGAATAAAAGATGCGCGAAAGGTATTAATTCAACAAGAAGCGCAAAAACTGGTGGATATGGACGAAGTCACGCAGGAGTCGATTTACCGCGCCGAAAACCACGGCATCATCTTTATTGACGAGATCGACAAAATCGCCGGAAAGGACGGTCGGGGTCCCGACGTCTCGCGGGAAGGCGTTCAGCGCGACATCCTGCCAATCGTGGAAGGTTCGACAGTGATGACCAAGTACGGGCCGGTCAAGACCGACCACATCCTGTTCATTGCTGCCGGCGCATTTCACATGGCCAAACCGTCCGATCTGATTCCGGAACTGCAGGGGCGTTTCCCCATCCGTGTGGAGCTGACCAGCTTGCGGGCGGAGGACTTTGTCCGGATTTTGACAGAGCCAAAAAATGCGCTCTTGAAGCAGTACAGCGCGCTGCTGGAGACGGAAGGGGTCCGGGTGGAATTTACCCCGGAGGCAATCCAGGAAATCGCCCGTCTGGCAGCCGAGGTGAACCAGTCTACCGACAACATCGGTGCGCGTCGTCTGCACACGATGCTGGAAAAACTGCTGGAAGACCTCTCCTTTGAGGCGCCTGACATTCATTTGGATGTGGTGCAAATCACGCCGGAGTACGTCCGTGACAAACTCGGATCGATTGCCGGCAACAAGGATTTAAGCCAGTACATTCTCTAAATCCGAACGATCACTATTATTGGGAGGAACGTAACAATGGATTTGTTATCAAAAACCAGAAGAATTAACCGCCTGCTGCAAAAATCGGCGGGTCATGCCGTCAACTTCAACGAGATGGCGCAAGTGCTGAGTGATGTCATTGAGGCCAACATTTTCGTCGTCAGCCGCAAAGGCAAACTGCTCGGCTTTTCGATTCACCAGGAAGTGGACAACGATCGCATCCGCAAAATGCTGGAAGAGCGCCGTTTCCCCGAAGAGTACAGCACCGGTCTTCTGAAAGTGGAAGAGACGTCTGCCAACCTGGATGTAGACAGCCCGTACACCATTTTCCCGGTTGAGATGAAAGAAGTATTCCGCTCCGGGTGGACCACCATCGTGCCAATCATCGGCGGTGGCGACCGGCTGGGTACGCTGATTCTCGGCCGCGTCAACAACCAGTTTGTCGACGATGACCTGATCCTGGCCGAAGTGGGCGCGACCGTGGTCGGCATGGAAATCCTGCGGGAACGCTCCGAAGCGATCGAGGAGGAAGCGCGCAGCAAAGCGGTTGTGCAGATGGCCATCGGCTCCCTTTCCTACAGCGAACTGGAAGCCGTGGAGCACATCTTTGAAGAGCTGGAAGGCAAGGAAGGCCTGCTGGTCGCATCCAAAATCGCTGACCGCGTGGGNATTACCCGTTCCGTCATTGTNAACGCCCTGCGCAAACTGGAAAGTGCAGGTGTGATTGAATCTCGTTCACTCGGGATGAAAGGTACCTTCATCAAGGTGCTGAACGAAAAACTGCTGCCGGAACTGGAAAAACTGAAAACTTCATGACTTTTGAAGCCCCTGGAGTCAGGAGATAATGTCTCCAGATGGTGACAATTCTGTGAAGGAAAGGTGTAGCGACAGTGAAAAGCTACACCTTTTTTCATGGGCAAATAGTCCTGNTTATTGAGTGGGACTAACTGGTCTCACGAGCCTAAAATTGGCGAATCTCTGTAAAATTATTGAATTCTAGCAAGGATCGTACCAAAAACTTAGTAATATCAGGAAGGATAAGGGATTTAGTCCCATTGAATCATTTTGAGAAAAGTTGCCACAATAGGGCTTTTTTCGTTATACCAGTTTTGCTATGATGGAGTCGTATTCTTGTGTCGAATAAGCGAGAAATTCCGACATTTATGCGGAAAAAGAGCGGAATGAGGGGGTGGAAAGATGCTGGAAAGCGTTCATTTGCANGTCCTAGAGCGGTCGTTGGACACCGCCATGCTTCGACAACGAACCATCGCGAACAATATCGCGAATGTAGATACCCCTCAGTTCAAAAGCAAGCGTGTCGTCTTTGAGGAGTTATTGCAGCAGGAACTTGCGGGGACTGCGGGTCTACAGAAGTTGGAGGCGTACCGTACCAATGAGCGGCACATCCCATTTAACCGAACGGGGACACTGCCGATGCCGCAAATCTTTTCGAATGTCGGGAACATGATGCAACACAACGGCAACGATGTAGATCTGGAGTTTGAGATGAATGAGTTGGCCAAGAACCAGATCTGGTACAATGGTCTGACGCAGCTCACGGCAGGATACTTCCAGAAGCTGCGCAGCGTGCTCGAAGGTGGAGGGAGATAGTNGATGAGCCTGTTTCAGGGAATGGATACAAGCGCCTCTGCGCTGACAGCCAACCGCCTGCGGTTGGATACGATNGCGGCNAACATCGCCAACGCCAATACGACCCGCGCCACATTCGTGAACGGGGCCTGGCAGCCGTACAAACGCAAAATGGTGGAACTGTCGCCGGTAAACGGGCAGTCGTTTGACAACCTGCTTCAGGCGGCGATTGGTACGGTGACCGGCCAGACTGAACAAGGCGTACGTGTGACGGCAATCCGCGAAGACAATACGCCGTTCAAACGAATGTACGATCCGACGCATCCGGATGCTGACGCAGAAGGATACGTACTGCTGCCAAACGTCGACGTGATGAAGGAAATGGTGGACATGATCTCTGCTTCGCGTTCCTACGAAGCCAACGTCACTGTCCTGAACGCAGCCAAAAGCATGATGATGAAAGCACTGGAGATCAAGTAAGAGGGGGCGTAAGGAATGGACATTAGCGTGCTTTCCCGAGTGGACGCGATACAGCCAAAATCCGTGACGAAGTCGTATACGCCTGCNGAGGTCACGAAGTCCTTTTCAGCCTATCTCGCGGATGCGCTGGATCAGGTCAATCAGGCACAGGTGGAATCAGCCGTGCTGGCGGACCGGTTTGCAGCCGGACAAGTCCAGGACGTGCATCAGGTCATGATCGCNGGTCAGAAATCCACGATCATGCTGCAAATGGCCTTGCAGGTGCGCAACAAGGTGATTGAGTCCTACCAGGAAATCATGCGCATGCCTATTTAACGTCGTCGGTATTCTTGGTGAGGTGAACCATGAACGAACGTCTTTTACAGTATAAAGAGCAAGTCTTGACGAAATGGAATCAGCTTTCGCCNAAGCGAAGGTGGATGATTTCCGGGATCGTGCTGTTTTTGCTCATCTCGCTCGGCCTATACATATACATTGCCTCACAGCCGGTCTACACGCCCCTCTACAACCAGAGGCTGAGTGAACAGGAAATCGGATTGATCAAGCAGGAACTGGAAAGCAAGAATATTCCATACCGCATCACGAATAACGGGACGAACATCGAGGTTCCGCAAAAGCTGGCTCAAGATGTCATCGTCGATCTGGCCGCTCAAGGAATTCCCAGCCAGGCAGGCATCAACACGGAGATCTTCTCCAACACGCTGGGTGTTACGGACCGTCAGTTTGACGTGATGAAAAAAGAGGCGCTGCAGCAAGAACTGCGCAAGATGCTGGAACGGGTAAACGGTGTCCGAAGCGCTCAGGTGATGATCAACCTGCCGGAGGAAAGCATCTGGATCACGGAAAAGCCTGAATCAGCAACCGCCTCCGTCATCGTAGACGTGGAACCGGGTACCCGGTTGGACCAAAAGCAAATCAACGCGCTGTACCTGTTGGTATCCCGCAGCGTACCCAAACTGCCGCCGGATAACATCACNATTTCCGACCAGTACTCCAATCTGCTGGAGTGGAAGGANGGCACCGAAACGGAAGGCTCGCTGACCAGCTTCGAGCAGCAGGAGAAAATCAGAGCCAACGTCGAGCGCGAGATTCAGCAAAACCTGTACCAACTCCTGGGCACGATGATGGGCAGGGATAAGGTCATCGTCCATACGTTTATCAAGATGAATTTCGACAAGGAAAACCGCGTGGAAAACCTGGTCGAAGCGCCGGATAAGGAAAACAACGAAGGACTTATCATCTCATCCCAAAAATCATCCAAAACGTTCTCCGGGCAGGGTGCTCCTCCTGGCGGAATAGCAGGAACTGGCGAAAATGCCGTCCCCGGTTATCCGGGAAGCTCGCCGCAGGGAAGCAACAGCCAGTACGAAGAACTGAGCGATACGATCAACCGCGAAGTAAACCGAATCACCCGCAACATCACGATGAGCCCGTACAAGATCGAGGACATCACGATCAACGTCGGCGTAGAGCCTCCGGAAGGCGGGCAGTTGGATGATCAGACCATCGAAAGCATCAAGCAGGTACTCCGCAACGTGGTGCGAGTCACGTTAAGCGACAGTGGCGTGCAGTTGACCCAGGAGGAACTGGACCAGCACATCTCTGTCTTGCCGCGNCAGTTCTCCGGCAAGGTGGCAGTTGACAGCTCCACCGACTTGACACCGTATTTGTACGGAGCAGGTGCAATCGCCCTGTTGGCTCTTGGTGCGGTCGCATTCCTTATCTATCGCCGCCGCCAAGCGAAGCTGCAAGAAGAAGAGGTTCCGGACCTGATGCCGCCGCAACCGATGGAGATTCCGGATTTGACCTACCAGGAAGACACGGATCAAGTGGTGGTGCGCAAGCAACTGGAAAAACTAGCGCGCAGCAAGCCGGACGAATTCGTTGTCTTGCTTCGCACGTGGTTAGCTGAAGACTAAGGAGTGAAAACAGTATGGCTCGCGGCGCCAAAGAGTTGACCGGACGACAGAAGGCAGCAATCCTCCTCATCTCGCTCGGGCCGGAAATCTCCGCCCAGGTGTTCAAGCACTTGCGCGAAGATGAGATTGAACAGCTTACGCTGGAAATTGCCAACGTCCGGAAGGTTGATTCCGATGAAAAAGACAAGATTCTTGCTGAGTTTCACCAGATAGCGGTCGCCAAGGAAGTCATTGCCCAAGGCGGAATCACATACGCAAAGGAAATTTTGCAAAAAGCGTTGGGCGAATCGAAAGCGATGGATATTATCAACCGTCTGACCGCCAATCTGCAGGTACGCCCGTTCGACTTTGCCCGCAAAGCGGACCCGGGCCAAATCCTGAACTTTATCCAGAACGAACATCCGCAAACAATTGCCCTGGTGCTCTCCTATCTGGAGCCGCNGCAGGCAGCGATGATTCTCTCCGCGCTGCCGCAGGACCGGCAGGCTGACGTGGCCAAGCGGATCGCGCTGATGGACAGCACGTCACCGGAGGTCATCGCCCAGGTGGAGCAGGTTCTGGAGCAAAAACTGTCCGCAACCGTCACCCAGGATTACACCCAGGCTGGCGGTATCGAAGCGATCGTCGCCGTTCTCAACGGCGTGGACCGCGCAACCGAGCGGACCATTTTGGACTCGCTGGAGATCCAGGACCCCGAACTGGCAGAAGAGATNAAGAAGCGCATGTTTGTCTTCGAAGACATCGCCACGTTGGACAACCGTTCCATCCAACGGGTTATCCGCGACGTGGAAAATACCGATCTTCAGCTCGCGCTCAAGGTGGCCAGCGAGGAAGTCCGCGAAGTCATCTTCCGGAACATGTCCAAACGGATGGCAGACACCTTCAAGGAAGAAATGGAGTTTATGGGTCCTGTTCGTCTGCGCGACGTCGAAGAAGCTCAATCCCGCATCGTCGCAATCATTCGCCGCTTAGAAGAGGCGGGNGAGATCATCATCGCCCGCGGTGGAGGGGATGATATCATTGTCTAGAATCATCAAGCTGTCCCACTACCAGGCTTCAGACGAATCGGTATTCCTTGAATTAAGGACTTCACCATTACAGACGGAGCAAACTTCCGAAAGGTTGCAAGAAAATCATCAATTGGTAAAAAATGCTGAGGAAGAAGCGAAAATTATCCTCCAGGATGCGGAAGAAACCGCGCAGGGCGTGCTTCGCGAGGCCATGGAGCAGGCCGAGGAAATCAAGCGGCAGGCGCTCGCGGAAGTGGAACGCTGGTGGGAGGAAAAACGGCGCGAAGCCGAAGCTCTGTTTCAGGAAACGCGGGAACAGGCGAGCCGGGAAGGATNTGACGCCGGTTACGCAGATGGAAAGCGGCAGGCGTTGGAAGAAGAGACCGCTTGTGTGGAACAAGCCCGTTCCCTTCTGGAGCAGGCGTACGCCGAAAAGGAACGGATCATCGCCGAAGCGGAACCGTTCCTGGTAGAGCTAAGTGTGGACGTAGCACAAAAAGTGATTGGGACGGAGCTGCACAGCTCGCCGGAAANGGTTTTGGAGATGGTGAAAAAATTGNTGCGCCGCTCTCGGGTGCACGGCCACGTGNCCGTCTGCGTCAATCACCGCCACTACGCATTTGTCCAGGAGCAGCGCGCCCAACTGCTTGCCCTCCTGGACGGACAGGCGGAGCTCTCCATTTACCCGGATCACACCGTCCAGGACGACGGCTGCGTGATTCGGACGCCGCTGGGAAGTATCGATGCCCGAATTGATACGCAATTGCATGAAATCAAACAGTGTTTGCTGGACATCGCCAGGGGGAGTGAAGTGACATGACGATCCTCGACCTGGGGAANTACAGGCAGGCGCTGGAGGGTATCGACCCGGTGCGGGTCAACGGAAAGGTTACNCAGGTGGTGGGTCTTACCATCGAGTCGCAGGGCCCGGAAGTGAAGCTGGGAGAAATCTGCCAGATCTTCCCGCAAAGCGGCGAGCCCATCATCGCGGAGGTAGTCGGCTTCCGGGACAACAAGGTGCTGCTGATGCCGCTTGGGGAGCTGACGTCCATCGGGCCGGGCAGTGACGTCGTAGCCACCGGCAGCGCGCTGTCCGTCAAGGTGGGGCCGGAAATCCTCGGCAAGGTGCTGGACGGATTGGGGCGCCCGCTGCAGGGAAGCATCCCGCCTGGCCTTGCCTCCTATCCGACCAACAATGCACCGCCCAATCCGCTGCTTAGGCCGCGCATCAGAGAACCGCTGAGCGTGGGCGTGCGGGCCATCGACGGGCTCTTGACGGTCGGAAAAGGACAGCGTGTGGGGATTTTCGCCGGTTCCGGCGTCGGAAAGAGCACGCTCCTGGGAATGATCGCCCGCAACACGACGGCGGACATCAACGTCATCGCCCTGATCGGGGAACGCGGCCGCGAGGTGATGGAGTTTATCGAGCGGGATCTCGGGGAAGAAGGACTAAAACGGTCGGTCGTCGTTGTCGCCACTTCCGACCAGCCCGCCATGATCCGGATCAAAGGGGCGATGATCGCCACCTCGATCGCCGAGTACTTTCGGGACCGCGGCCTGAACGTCATGTTGATGATGGATTCGGTTACCCGATTTGCCATGGCGCAGCGGGAAATCGGCCTGGCGATCGGCGAACCGCCGGCGACACGCGGTTACACCCCGTCCGTGTTTGCGCTGTTGCCCAAGCTGTTGGAGCGGGCCGGCACGGCGGACAAAGGNAGCATCACCGGTTTTTACACCGTTTTGGTTGATTCTGACGACATGAATGATCCGATCGCGGACGCGGTGCGCGGGATTTTGGACGGGCATATCGTCCTCGACCGAAAAATCGCGCAAAAGGGACACTTTCCGGCGATTGACGTGCTTGCCAGCGTCAGCCGGGTAATGAACGAGATCTGCACCGAACGTCATCTTGAAGCGGCCCGCCAGGTGAAGCGTCATCTCGCCACATTCCGGGAAGCGGAGGACCTGATCAACATCGGCGCCTACAAGCCGGGGACCAACCGGGAGATCGATGCGGCGATCCGCTACAAGGACATTATCCGCGATTTTACGGCGCAGGGAACGCACGAACCGTCCGATCTGGACACCACGATTCAGGCGTTAACCGCCCATTTCGGAGGGGTGAACTAGCGTGAACGTGTTCCGGTTTCAACTGCAAAAAGTGCTGGATGTAAAAGAAAAGGAAAAAGAGCAGGCCGAGTGGGCGTTTGGCAAGTCCGTGCAGCGAAAGAACGAAGAGGAGCTCAAGCTGTTTCGACTGACGGAGCGGCATGAGGCAGTGACGAACATGCTGCACGAGGCGCAAAGCCAAACCTGCAGCGCAGCCCAGTTGATCGAACTCAGCCAGTACCGTCAGGCGGTCGAACAGTCCATTGTCAACCAGCGCCGGACGCTGTACGGGTGTGAACAGGAAGTGGAGCGCTGCCAGCGCAGACTGGCGGAACGGGTGCAGGAGACGCAACTGTGGCAGCGGCTGCGGGAAAAGGCGCTCGGGCAGTTTCTCTACGCGGAAAGACTCAAAGAGCAGAAAGAATTGGACGAGATTGGCACGCAGCTCTATCTTCGCAGGAGCAACTGAGGGAGGTTCACGATGGAAGAGATCCAAGAAGAACGGGAGTACAGCAGGTGGGAATGGTTTTTCTACATGATTGCAATCCCCGCTCTGTTTGCCACTCTCCTCGGAGGCGTGCTTCTCAGCCTGTTGGGATACAACGTGTTGGGCAGCGTGCTCAGTTGGGCCAACACGATTCCGATCGTGGAAAAAATCGTGCCTGACCAGTACGCGATGTCCGATGCNGAAGAGAAGTCAGTCGACATTGGCAAACAGGTGAGCAGCTTGCAGGAGGAGCAGGCGAAAAACAAGCAGACAATCGCCAACCTGCAGAGTGAAACGGCGAAAAAGGACGCCACCATTCAGGCGTTGGAAAAACAGGTGCTGGATCTGCAAAAGNTGCTTGAGGACAAGCGCACCAGCGAGGAAGAGCGGCAAAAGCAGTATCAGGACCTGGCCAAATTGTACGCGACGATGTCGCCGAAAAACGCAGCAGCCATCGTCGAAAACCTCAGCATGAGCGAAGCGGTTTCGGTCATGAGCAAGATGAAAGCGGAGCAGCAGGCGAACATACTGGCCAAGATGGACCCGAAAAAAGCGGCCGACATCTCCATTCAATTAAAGGATACGGTGGTAAACAAGGACGATGACATCGCCGCGCTGCAGGAACGGGTGCAAATCTTGACCAAGGCGCTGAGCGAGACGCGAAAGGATACGACCAGCATCGATTCGCTGATCCAGACCTTCTCGCAAATGCCGGCTGCGGATGCCGCTACCGTCATTCGTACGCTGATGGGTACCGACCGCAACCGGGCCATCTCGATTATGGCCGGCCTGTCTCATGACAAACGGGCGCAAATCCTGGCGGCAATCGCCCAGCAGGACAGCCAGCGGAAAGAAAACGTGGCTGCGCGCATCACGAGCGAGTTGCTTCGATAGGCGACGGGCCATACAAGCACCGCGTCTGTCGTTTTCATAAGCAACAATACAATCCGAGGAGGTGAATGAGATGAATGTAGCCAATGTGAAGGGAGCTCCGGCGGCGTCCGCCATCACAGTCGGCGTCTCTGCACAGCCGAATCCGGAGGGTGGAGATCTGTTTGCTGCACAGATTGGCAGCGTGCTGCAAAATGTGCAGGCGGGGGAACCGTCTCAGTCCCTGCCAGGCGAAGCAGGCGCCGAAGACATGGCGCTGCTGGCTGATCTGCTGGCACTGATCCAACAGCTTTTCCCGACGCTTCACATGCAGGATCCCGAAGAGGTTGCCGCTACGTTCACTCAGCGGGGCATCCCGCAGGCGACGGCAGAAAAACTGGCCGAAGCCATCGTATCGTTCGCACGTGCCGAAGGAGGCGCGAAGGTGATCGAATGGCAGCAGGTGGACAAGCAGGTGGAGGCTCTGCTGAAGCAGTTCGGCGAGGAGCTGCGGGCAGCAGCCGGCAAACAGGAAAGTGACACCAGAAAGCAGCCGCTTGTCCTGATCCATGGAAAAGGCGGCATCCGGAGCGCGGAACCATCTGTCGTTCCCATCCGGCACGCGGAAAAGGAACTCACCATGCAGTCCCTTCGCGTCACCCAGGCCCTGTCCAGCTACCAGGCGGAAGCCGCCGTGCAGGTGCGCAGCAGCAGCACACCCGTTCAGCAGACGCTGAATGTGCAGGCTTCGCCGCTGGCGGAATCGGAATCAGTCATCTTGCCTGAGCAGGCGGTTGCTCTTCCGTTCCACCAAGTGGCGAATCACGGCAGAATTCCGCAGCAAACGGTGACAGCTCATCCCGTACACGCCCAGCAGTTTGCGCAGCAAGTCACGCAGCTGTTTGTCCAACAGATGAAAATCACCCAGGGGAACGGCGTGCACGAGGCCAAACTGATTCTCCACCCGCAGTCGCTGGGCCAAGTGGACGTGATCATCACCGCTCGTGACGGGGTGATTACGGCTCAGTTTTCCGCGGAAACGGCAGCCGGCAAGGAATTGCTGGACAACCAGCTTCCGCAGCTTCGCGCAGCGTTGACCCAACAAGGTCTGCAGGTGGATCGCCTGGAAGTCAATCAGCATCAGGCAAGTTCGTTTGCCTTCCAGCAGCAGCGGGAGCAGGCACGTCAGCAAGGCGATGGGCGCCAGCGACAGGAACAGCAGGAAGATCAGGTGGAATTTTCGCTGGAAGGACTGCTGGAGGATAGTGATTTTGCCGCGGTTGGGCGGGAATTGGGCCGTGCTGCCTTTACTGGCATTCGCTAGCCGGGCTAGCTGTTCGTGAAAGGGGGGACCGCCATGCACACGTTTTACGTGGGGCAGACCTACTTTCCCAACAAGCCAAAGCGGCCAGCTGCTGTCAGCACGACCGGCGCGGAACCGGCAGGCAAATCGTTTCGCCACTACCTCGCCGAGTCTGTTGACAAAGCGAAAGGCCCCAAGCCCCTCACGTTCAGTCAGCACGCACTGATGCG
>JGI25329J36429_1000590_pt1 | contig 22167 bp, 19 predicted proteins | sample HigsolmetaAR204D_FD_36429 | JGI IMG/M metagenome (IMG submission 36429)
GCTGTTGGGCATGCTGGCCTGGCGCCACAAGACCCGGCATGCGCTGTTCATGACGGGGGTGCCGCTCATTTGCGCAGTTCAGATCGTTCTGATATGGGTTTGTCTGCTCAACCAATAGGCAACTGGTGAGAGAAGCCGCTCCTGCTAAGCAGGGGGGTTTTTCGTCCAACAGGTGGATGCAGAATCGTAATTGTGACGCACGTAAAACGGGAGAGACGACAGCGCCTCTCCCGCTGGTCCAAGCGTCCTTACACCGGCGATTGTGCCTGTTTTGGCAGATGGTCGGCGATTGTTTGCACCATGCTCTGCCGAGTCGCCTGATCACTGTTTTGCCACAGGACTTCAAACAGCACGCCNAGACCGGGCAGGGTTTTTTCCTGACCGCTTGCGATCGCGTCCGTGATCGTCTCCTGCACGTCGTTGGCACTGGAGCCCTGCATTTTGTACATGATCGCCTGGCGCAGATTGAGTGCGGCAATGTTCATGGCGGACATCCACTCCTTTTGTCGTGANGGCTGCGCCTATAGTATTCGTCCCGCATCGTCGGCTCATACCCGTTTTGTAGCCGATGGAAGCGTTGTGGTATAATGCTTGGTATTAAAAGTGCCCTGCCGGTGCTCCGGATGGGGCAGNCCAGGCAGGACGTTTTGGTCATGTGGCCACAGCACAAGGAGTGGAAAAGCATGTCAAAGCAGTTTGCCGTCATCGGGATGGGCCGGTTTGGTTCCAGCGTGGCNCGGACCCTGTATGAGATGGATTATGAAGTAATGGGCATTGACGAAAACGAAGAGCGCATCAACGAGAACATCCAGTACGTCACCCACGCTGTCGCCGCCGATTCGACCGACGAGCGGGCGCTGAAGGAGATCGGCATTCGCAACTTCGACGTGGTCGTCGTCGCGATCGGGGCTGACATTCAGGCCAGCATTTTGACCGTGCTGATCCTCAAGGAACTGGGCGTGAAAAAGATCGTCGCCAAGGCGCAGAACGAGCGGCATGGTCAGGTGCTGTACAAGGTGGGGGCGGATCGGGTGGTGTTTCCCGAGCGGGACATGGGGGTGCGCGTCGCCCACAATCTGATCTCCGCCAATGTGCTTGACTTTATTGAACTGGCGGAGGATTACAGCGTGGCCGAAGTGGTGGTCTCATCCGGGATGGTGGGCAAGACGCTGCGTCAGCTGGACATCCGCGCCCGNTACGGAGTGAACGTCATCGCCATCAAAAGCGGCGAGAAGTTCAACATCGCCCCCAGTCCGGACGAGGTGATCCAGTACGGGGACGTGCTGGTCGTCATCGGCAACAACAAACATCTGAATGCATTTGAGGAGCAGGCGTAGACAATGAAGCACGACGTCATACAATCGGTGCATAACCCCTTGGTGAAGCGGTTGTTCCGCCTGCTGGAGCGAAAAGGACGGGACGAGCAGGGGCGGTTTCTCGTCGAAGGGGCCCATTTGGTGGAAGAAGCCCTGAACAGCGGCGCGGAGGTGATCACCGTCCTGTACGACAGCAGCCGGGAGATGGACCCGGCCTGCCGGCGGGCGATTGACAGGCGCGCGGGGGANGTCGAAGTAGTTCCCGCTTCCGCGGCGGTATTGGCCAAGCTGTCGGAGACCAAGACACCGCAGGGAATTGTCGCCGAAGTGAAAAAGACAGAGCACGACTGGAACGCATGGCTGCAGGCGGCGGAAGAACGNGATTACCTGCTGCTGATGCTGGACGAGATTCAGGACCCGGGCAACCTCGGCACCATGCTGCGCACGGCGGAAGCGGCTGGTGTCGACGCAGTGATTCTCGGCAAAGGCAGCGTCGATCCGTACAACGGCAAAGTGGTGCGGGCCACGATGGGGGCGCTGTACCGGCTGCCCGTTTTTTTCCCGGCCGCTGCTGGAGGCCGCCGCCGAATTGAAACGGCAAGGCGCGCGGGTTATCGTGTCCTCCCTCCATGAAAACAGCCTCAGGTATGACGAGGCTGATTACACAGGCAAAACGGCAATTGTGATCGGCAATGAGGGGCGGGGTGTCTCCCGTGCCGTGAGCGAAGCGGCTGACGGGTTCGTGCACATCCCGCTGTACGGACGGGCGGAATCGCTCAATGCGGCGGTCGCCGCCGGCATCCTCATCTACGAGGCGCAGCGCAGACGCAGGCATAGGTAGCGGCTGCTGTCCGCTGCACACGCTTCGCCAGCCGCTTGCGTTCGTCCCAAGCCATGGCCACAGCGCCTGTTGGAAAATCGCTTGACCGCATGCAGGATTTGCATCATTGAAAGTTCGCCAGGGTTGCGCTATAATTTTCCTGAATGTGTGTAATATAACGGAAAGCGATGACAGAGAGTAGTACGCAGGCCCCATGCGTTTGCAGGGAGGAGATGCCGCAGACTGAAAGCATCCCAACGCCATGTCTGCCGAATTCACTCTGGAGCCGCACTCTGAACCGCTCGAGACGAGCCCAGTAGGAGCAGCCGGGACATTCCCGTTATCATGGTCAAAGTGAGGCGGAAGACTGGGTTCCCCAGGCATCGTTGGGGGAAAAGCCTTCTGCTTAACAAGGGTGGTACCGCGAGTAACAGCTCGTCCCTTTTCGGGGCGGGTTTTTCTATTTTTCGGGGCCCTCCCGGTTTACGCGGCAGCCGCAGCCGGACGGGACCGCAGGAAGGTTGCAAATCTTGAGCAAAGGAGCGATACAACGTGCAAACGCGGTTACAGGAGATGAAACAGGCGGCGCTGGACCAGATCAGCCAGGCCGCAGACGCGGGTCAGCTGCAAGACCTGCGCGTCAAATATCTGGGGAAAAAAGGTGAACTGACCGAGCTTCTGCGCGGAATGGGCAGCCTTTCGCCGGAAGAGAGGCCTGTCGTCGGCCAGCTCGTCAACGAGGTGCGCGCGGCGCTGGAAGCNGCGTTTGCCGACAAGCAGGCCGCACTGGAACAAGCAGCGCTGGAAGCCAAACTGGCGTCGCAAACGCTGGACGTTACNCTGCCCGGCCGTCCGGTTCCGACCGGAACGATGCACCCGCTTTCCCGCATTATCGAAGAGATCGAGGACATTTTCATCGGTCTGGGCTTTGAAATTGCCGAAGGGCCCGAGGTGGAGACGGATCATTTCAACTTCGAGATGCTCAACCTGCCCAAGGATCATCCCGCGCGCGACATGCAGGATTCGTTCTATCTGACGGAGGACATTTTGCTCCGCACCCAGACGTCTCCGGTGCAGGCGCGCACCATGCTGAAAAAGGCCGGCCAGACGCCGGTAAAAATCATCTCTCCGGGCAAGGTGTACCGGCGCGACGACGACGATGCCACCCACTCCCACCAGTTTACGCAGATCGAAGGGCTGGTCGTCGACAAAGGCATTGGCATGAGCGACTTGAAAGGGATTCTGCTCACGTTTGCCCGCCAGATGTTCGGGGCCAACCAGCAAATCCGCCTGCGCCCCAGCTTTTTCCCGTTCACCGAACCGAGCGCGGAAGTGGACCTGCAGTGCTTCAGCTGCGGCGGAGACGGCTGCCGCGTCTGCAAGCAGACGGGCTGGATCGAGATTCTCGGCTCCGGCATGGTGCACCCGCGCGTATTGGAAATGGCCGGCTATGATCCGCAGGAAGTGAGCGGGTTTGCCTTCGGAATGGGCGTGGAGCGCATCGCCATGCTGAAGTACGGGGTAGAGGACATNCGCCATTTCTACACCAATGACGTGCGCTTCCTGCGGCAGTTCAACCGAGGCTAGAAAGGAGAGTCGTTTCAGAGATGAAGGTATCGTACCAATGGTTGTCGGAATACGTGGATTTACACGATATCACCCCGTACGNACTGGCGGAAAAGCTGACCAGAAGCGGGATTGAAGTGGAGACTGTAGAGCCGCGCAACGCCGGCGTCTCCAACGTAGTGGTCGGGTACGTCAAGGAGCGCAGCAAGCATCCGGACGCCGACCGCCTGAGCGTCTGCATCGTGGATGCAGGACANGGCGAGGACCTGCAGATCGTCTGCGGTGCGCCCAACGTGGCGCAGGGACAAAAAGTGCCNGTAGCATTGATCGGAGCGAAACTGCCGGGCGGCCTGCACATCAAGAAGTCCAAGCTGCGCGGCGTGGAGTCGCACGGCATGATCTGTTCGGCCAAGGAACTGGGCCTCAATGACAAGCTGCTGGCCAAAGACCAGCAGGAAGGGATTATGGTCCTGCCCGAGGACGCCGAAGTGGGCATGGATGCNGTCTCTTACCTGGGGCTTGACGACTACGTGCTGGAGCTGGGCTTGACGCCAAACCGTTCCGATTGCCTCAGCATGATCGGGGTCGCTTACGAAGTGGCAGCCATTCTCGGCCGGGAGGTCAAGCTGCCGGAGATTGCCGTCACCGAAAACGGCGGCGACAATCCGGTAAGCGTGCGCATCGAAGCGGACGATCACTGCTACCGCTACGTGGGACGCCACTTTACCGGAGCGAAAATCACCAGTTCGCCGCAGTGGATGAAAAACCGCCTGATGGCGGCGGGGATCCGGCCGATNAACAACGTCGTGGACGTGACCAACTACGTCATGCTGGAATACGGCCAACCCCTGCACGCGTTTGACGCGACCAAGGTAAAAGACCGCGCCATCGTCGTGCGCCTGGCACAAGACGGGGAGAAGCTGGTCACGCTGGACGATCAGGAGCGAACGCTGGACAGCCAGACCCTGCTGATCGCCGACGGGGAAAAAGGGCTGGCCATCGCCGGCGTGATGGGCGGCGCCAACTCGGAGATCACCGACGAGACGACGGAAATCATTTTGGAAGCCGCCTGGTTTACGCCGCAGACGGTTCGCCGCACGGCTCGGACCCAGGGCATGCGCACGGAAGGATGCGTCCGCTGGGAAAAAGGCGTCGATCAGGCGCGCGTCCAGGAAGCAGGCGAGCGGGCTGCTGCGCTGATCCAGCAGTTGTCGGGCGCGGCCGTCTCCAAAGGAGTGGCGTCGGCTGTTGTCCGTGAAGTGAAGCCGGCCGTCGTAACGGTTGCGCTGGAGAAGATCAACCAGCATCTGGGCACGTCGCTGACCGCAGCGGACGTCTCCGCAATTTTCGACCGCCTGGGCTTTTCGTATGAGCAGAACGGCAGCACCTGGACGGTCACCGTACCGACCCGCCGCGGTGACATCACCCTGCCGGAGGATTTGGTGGAGGAAGTGGCCCGCCTGTACGGCTACGACAACATTCCGACCAGCTTGCCGAGCGGCCAGGCCACACAGGGGCAGCTTACCCCCGACCAGCGTCTGCGCCGGACAATTCGCCACCACCTGATTGGCGCGGGACTGCACGAGGCGATTACCTACTCCCTGGTTCACGCGGAGCGGGTGGGGGATGTAGCCGGTCTGCACCGCATTGACGCCAAGCCGATTTCGCTGGCCATGCCGATGAGCGAAGAGCACAGCGTGCTGCGCACCAGCCTGATCCCTGGCCTTCTGCAGACGATCGCCTACAACAAAAACAGGCAAAACCACGATGTGGCCGTGTTTGAACTGGGCAGTGTCTTTCTGACCACAGAAGAAAAGCTGACACAGCTTCCCGAGGAACGCCTCTACGTGGCGGCAGCTTTGACCGGGCAGTGGCTGCCGCAGAATTGGATGGGCGCAAACCAGCCGGTTGATTTTTACCTCGTCAAGGGACTGGTTGACTCACTCCTGAGCCGCTTGGGAATTGTCGGTGCGACCTACAAGCCNGCATCCGATCTGGCTGGCATGCACCCCGGCCGCACGGCGGAGGTATGGGTCGGCGAGCGGCGTCTCGGCTATCTCGGACAGATTCACCCGGCACTGGAAAAAACCTACGACGTGTCGGAAACGTACGTGTTTCAGTTCGNCCTGACGGAGCTGGCAGCAGCAGTCGAGGATGCAGGCTATTACAAGCCGCTGCCCAAGTTCCCGGCCGTGACCCGCGACCTCGCACTGGTAGTGGACCGCAGTGTGCCGGCGGCCGCTCTCGAAACGGCGATTCGCCAGGCGGCAGGAGAGCTCCTGGAATCGCTCACGCTGTTTGACGTCTACACCGGGGAGCGCATCGCCGCCGACAAGAAGAGCGTCGCCTTCTCCCTCGTCTTCCGCCATCCGGAACGGACGCTGCAGGACGACGAAATCCAGCAGGTGACTGCCGCCGTCGTGGACGCACTGAAGGCGCAAACGGGCGCGGAACTGCGCATGTAAGGGACCTTGACGGATTCTGACATTTTCAGTAACCTAAAAAAGATACAGGAGTACAAAAGTCGCAGAGTAGTGTTGAAGGAGGAAGCCTTCGTGCAAGGTGATGGGAAAAATCGGTTGACGGTTGATATATTTGGCCAGCAATACCGGCTGAGCGGAAAGGCAAGCGTAAACCATATCCGCATGGTGGCCGGTTTCGTCGATGACAAGATGAATGAAATCGCCAAGGGCAACCATCGCCTGGACACGGCCAAAATCGCCGTGCTCACCGCGGTCAACATTGCGGACGAGTACTTCCGCCTGCGACAGGAGTACGAGGCACTGTTGAAGATCCTGCATGACGACGCGAACCAAGCATAGACGAATCACATAAAAAGAGGGGCAGTGTATGCCTCTCTTTTCCCATTGTCGCGAAAAAGCTTGTCAATAAGAGGGGCGTGGGCAAAAGATGGGTCAGGAGATGGACAGAGAAGCGCTGCGGGAGGCGGCCCGCCGGCTGTCTCTCGCAGAAAAAGAGGAAAAACTGCGCGGGCTGCTGCGCGATATGGGGCGCGTGCTGATCGCGTTTTCCGGAGGCGTTGACAGCACCTTTTTGCTGGCATGCGCCGTCCAGGAACTGGGCGATGAGGCGATCGCCGTGACCGCGGCGTCGGAGACGTTCCCGACGCGGGAGTTTGAAGCGGCCAGGCAGTTGGCCAAACGCCTGGGTGCCCGTTTTGTGACCACCGAGATCCGCGAAATGGAAAATCCGCAGTTCGTGGCCAATCCGGTCAACCGCTGTTTTTACTGCAAAGACGGATTGTACGAGCATCTCGGCCGATTGGCGGAAGAAAATCAATGGAATGCCGTCATCTGCGACGGGGCCAATATGGATGACCTGGGCGACTATCGTCCCGGACGATTGGCCGCCGTCCAGCGCGGTGTCCGCAGCCCGCTGCAGGAAGCCGGCTTGTTCAAGGAGGAGATACGCCAATTGTCCCGGGCCATGGGGCTGCCCACCTGGAACAAGCCGTCGTTTGCCTGCCTGTCGTCGCGCATCCCGTACGGCTCGCCAATCACCCTGGAAAAGATCGACCAGATTGACAGAGCAGAGGGGTATCTGATAAGTCTCGGCTTTCATCAGGTGCGCGTGCGCCATCACGATGCAATCGCCCGCATTGAGGTAGACCCNGCCGACTTTCCGCGTCTGCTGGAGCATAGCGACGAGATTTCCCGNACGCTGCGGCAGATTGGTTTTCAGTATGTCACCCTGGATTTGTCCGGCTACCAGACGGGCAGCATGAACGCCGTTCTGGACAAGGATGTGAAAGCGGCGCATGGTTGATGTAGCGGCGATTTTGCGTCAGGTGCAGGCAGGAAGATTGAGCGTGGAAGAGGCGGAAGAGCTGCTTGCGGGCACGAGCCGTCTGGAGTATGCCACGCTTGATCTCGACCGGGCGCGGCGAACCGGTTTTCCCGAAGTGGTGTACGCGGCCGGCAAAACAGCGGAACAGTTGGTCGGGATTTTCAGCAGGCTGCGGGAACATCAAACAATCGTGCTGGCCACGCGGGTGACGGCCGAGCAGGCGGAGGCCGTGCTGACCCGGTGGCCCGACGTGCAGTATGTGAGAGAAGCGGGACTGTTGATCGGCACCAGCAGCCCGCTTACGCCTGNGCGGGACGGATACGTGGCGGTGGTGACCGCCGGCACGTCCGACTGGCCGGTCGCTCAGGAGGCGGCCTGGACGGTGCGCTGTTTTGGCAGCGAAGCGAGAGTGATCGCCGATGTGGGGGTGGCCGGCATCAACCGGCTGTTCCAGCGCTTGGATGAGATCAGGGAGGCGGCGGTGATCATCTGCATCGCCGGCATGGAAGGAGCGCTGGCCAGCGTTATTGCCGGACTGGTGGACAAGCCGGTCATCGCCGTGCCCACCAGCGTCGGGTACGGTGCTCACTTCAACGGCCTGGCCCCGCTGCTGTCGATGCTCAACTCTTGCGCCAACGGCGTGGCTGTGGTAAACATCGACAACGGATTTGGCGCAGGCTACCTGGCCGGCATGATTCACCGGCAGATNGCCGCTGCCTCGCTGCAACCGTAATAAAAAGAGCCAACCCGACAAGGGGTTGGCTCTTCGCTCACGGACGTGAAATTAGGTTTCCTGTTTGTTGCCGGCGTCGCCGTTGCGCAGGTCCATATGCGTCTTGATCGGGATGAACAGGTCAATGATCCCGATCACCAGCGCGGCGAGCAGGGCACCCAGGATGGTCACCCGGAACCCGGAGACGACAAACTGAGTCAGCCAGATTACCACGGCGCTCACCAGAAAACCGACAATCCCGCGATTGTACGGGGAGATCCGGTCGCCGAACATCAATTCAATAAGCCAACCAATTACGGCGATGACCACCGCGGCCATTAGTGCGGGCCAAAAACCGTTTACAGAAAAGCCGGGAACGAGAAACCCGACGAACATAAGCACGACTGCCGCGACCACGAAACGAATGACATGGCGCAAAATCGTCATGAAGAATCCTCCTTTGGAGTTTGTTTCACTACTCATTCTGGCTTGTTTTTCGACAAAATATGCCGCACCGGGTGTGTAAATTTATGCTTGCGGCGGACTGCATGTTATAATGGGGAATGTTAGCGTTGACCACGTTAAGGAGGCACCATTTTGGAACAACGGGTGTTAAAAACCTTGGAATACGACAAGATCGTCGCCCTCCTGATGGAGAAAGCGACATCTGCATACGGCAAAGAAAAAGCATCCGCCTTGACGCCCTTTGTCCGCTTGGACGAAGTGCAGACGGCCCAACAGGGAACGGCAGAGGCGGCAACCGTGCTGCGGTTGAAGGGAAGCGTGCCGTTGGGCGGCATCCGCGATATCCGCGCCGCCGTGCAGCGTGCCCGGCTGAATGCAATGCTGGCGCCCAGGGAACTGTTGGATATCGCCGACACCGTAATGGCGGGACGTCGGCTGCGCAATTTTTTGCTTGACCTGTGCGAGGAGCAGGAACTGCCGCTGCTGCGCTTTCAGGCCGAGCGGATTGAGGGGCTGCGCGAGCTGGAGGCGGAAATTCGCCGCTGTGTGGACGAAAACGGCGACATCCTGGACAGCGCCAGCGCGGAACTGCGTCAGGTGCGGCAGGAGATTCGCCAACTGGAGGCGCGCATCCGGGAAAAGCTGGATCAGATGACACGGTCTTCGGCGTACCAGAAAATGCTGATGGACAGCATCGTGACCATTCGCGGCGACCGTTTTGTCATTCCCGTCAAGCAGGAGTACCGTCACGTCTTCGGCGGGATCGTGCACGACCAGTCGGCGTCGGGCGCNACGTTGTTCATCGAGCCGGAAGTAGTCGTGTCGATGAACAACAAGCTGCGCGAACTGCGTCTGCGCGAAGAAAAGGAAGTGGAGCGGATCCTGTTCGTCCTGACGGAGATGGTATCCGGCGCGGTGGAAGCGCTGAAGGAAAATGTCGACGCGCTGGCGGAGCTGGATTTCATGTTCGCCAAGGCTCAGTTGGCCGCCAGCATGAAAGCTGTCTGTCCGCGGCTGAACGACCGGGGCTACCTGCGGCTGAAAAAGGCGCGTCATCCGCTGATCCCGCATGACAAGGTCGTGCCGGTGGACGTGGAGCTGGGGGGCAGCTACCGGGCAATCGTGGTGACTGGCCCCAACACCGGGGGAAAAACCGTTTCGCTGAAGACGATCGGGTTGCTTTCGTTGATGGCGATGGCCGGTCTGCACATCCCGGCAGAGGAAGAGAGTGAAGCAGCCGTCTTTTCCTCCGTGTTTGCCGATATCGGCGACGAGCAGTCCATCGAGCAAAACCTGTCCACCTTCTCCAGCCACCTCACCAATATCATTCACATCCTCGGTGCGATGGATGAGAACAGCCTCGTGCTGTTTGACGAATTGGGAGCGGGAACCGACCCCACCGAAGGGGCGGCGCTGGCAATGGCGATCATCGACGACGTGATCAGGCGCGGGGCCCGGCTGGTTGCCACGACCCACTACAGCGAGCTGAAAGCCTACGCCTACGACCGGCCGGAGGTCATCAATGCCAGCGTGGAGTTTGACGTGGAAACGCTCCGCCCGACCTACCGTCTGCTGATTGGCGTCCCCGGCCGTTCCAATGCGTTCGCCATCGCCAAGCGGCTGGGACTGCCCGAGGAGATTATTGAAAAGGCGCGCGCTTCGATCAGTGAGGAAGACAANCAGGTGGAGAGCATGATTGCCTCGCTGGAGCGAAACCGCAGGACGGCGGAAGAAGAGCGGCAGACGGCCGAGGCGCTGCGGCGCGAAGCGGAAGCGCTGCGAGCGCAGCTTGAAGAAGAGCGGACCCGCTTCGCCGAAGAGAAAAACAAGCTGCTGGAACGGGCAGAAGAAGAAGCGCGGATCGCTGTGCAGCTTGCCAAGGAAGAGGCGGACGCGGTCATTCGCGAGCTCAGGCGCATGATGGCGGAAGGCGCGGAAATCAAGGAACATCGGCTGATTGAGGCCAAGAAGCGCCTGGGTGACGCTGTGCTGGAGCTGGAGAAGGAAAAGGTGAAAAAGCCGGCCAAAGCCGTGCGCGCCACCCAGGTCAAGCCGGGTGACGAAGTAATGGTAACCAGCTTCGGCCAAAAGGGAACCGTCCTGGAAAAAGCAGGCGATGACGAATTCCTGGTCCAGATCGGCATCATGAAGATGAAGGTAAAGCGAAACGACATGCACGTGGTGAAGCCTTCCAAACAGGAGCAGACCATCGCCGCATACACGTCGGTCAAACGGGCCAAAAACACGGTCAAGATGGAGTTGGACCTGCGCGGCTACAACGTGGAAGAAGGCATCAGGGAGATCGACCGGTACCTGGACGAGGCGCTGTTGGCCGGCCTGCATTCCGTCTCGATTATTCACGGCCACGGCACCGGCGTGCTCCGCAAAGGCGTTCACGAGTATCTGCGCCAGCACCGGAACGTCAAGTCGTTTCGGTTGGGCGGCCAGGGTGAAGGCGGCGTGGGCGCCACTATCGTCGAGCTCAAGTAGGAGAGCGGGAGGTGCCGCATGGAACACTTGCTTCACAACAAATACTTTGCCGCCGTTGCATACTTTACTGTCACCGGATTGGCGATGATCGTGTTTTTATCCGTGTTTGAACTGGTCACGCGCTACCGTGTGTGGCAGGAGCTGAAGCGGGGAAACGTCTCCGTCGCGATGGCAACGGGCGGAAAAATCTTTGGCATTGCCAACATTTTTCGCTACTCCATCCAGCATCACGACTCAATCGGACAGGCGTTGATCTGGGGAACGCTGGGATTTTTCCTGCTGCTGTCCAGCTATTTCATCTTTGAATTCATGACGCCCAGCTATAAAATTGATGAGGAAATCGCCGCGGACAACCGGGCGATCGGCTTTATTGCCATGGTGCTGTCGGTCGGGTTTTCCTACGTGATCGGGGCCAGCCTGATCAGGTGAACAGAGCAGGCTCCCTGCCGGACGAAGCCGGGGCAGTGAAGGGCGGCACGCTCATCATCGCCCGGGGGCATGCGGTAATGGGACCGGTGGTCTGACAGCGTACCGGTAGTCCGCCAGCGTATGTGAAGTTAAAGGATATGGGGGATGCAGGATGAGCCAGACGGATGTTGTTGTCGTGACGGTGCTGCACGATGGGGAAAGCAAGCAGCTGTTCCTGAAGCAGGGAGCGAACCTGCTCATGGCGCTGGTTGAGGCAGGGCTGCCGATTGACTTTTTCTGCACGACAGGAAAATGTACCACCTGTCGTCTCCGCATGGACATTCCGGTCGGCTCGGCTGCACCCCCTTCTTCCACGGAGCGGTACCGCCTGGGAGAGGCGGCGGTGGCGGCAGGGATGCGGTTGAGCTGTCAGGTGTACGTGACCGGTCCTTTGACCGTTTATTTGGATGCGTCCGCCCCTGCCCGGCCGTGAACGTTCGTTGAACCATTGCCCATTGAGGAGTATAATAAGGCTTTGGCATACGGTGCCACTGCATGAGGAGGCTTCACCTTGGAAACCTTGTACAAGGTCCTCATCGTCTTATGTGTAGTGTTTCTTGCGGCAGGAGTATGGTACCTGTCGAATTGACGCAAAAAGGCCACGCTGACCGCGCGGACCTTTACCAGATAATGGGAAAGAGGAGATCTGCAATGACTCAGCCTGTACGCGTTGCTGTTGTCGGATTAGGATTCGTCGGATTGCCGCTGGCACTCACGTACGCCATGAAAGGAGCCCGCGTGGTCGGTGTGGACGTCATGCCGAACGTCGTCGAGGAGATCAACGCCGGCATCTCCCACCATCTTGAATCCTATCAAGGCAAGACGCTGCCGGAAATCCTGCGCGAGCAAATCGCTGGGGGCCGCTTCCGGGCGACGACATCCTACGAAGAAGCAGCAGCGGAAGTGAACAACTACATCGTGACGGTCGGTCTGCCTGTCCACAACGGGGACCCGGACCTGGGACCGCTGAAAAGCTGTGCCCACACCTTGGGACGCGTGCTGAAAAAGGGAGACATGGTGATGATTCGCAGCACCGTGATTCCCGGCACGACGGAAGAAGTGATTCTGCCGATCCTGGAGGAAGCCAGCGGGTTGAAGGCGGGCAGCGACTTTTACCTGACCTACTGCTCCGAGCGAATTGCCGAAGGGCGGGCGTTTGAAGAGTTCATCCACATGCCGCTCGTGCTCGGCGGTATTGACGCGGAGAGCGCCGCCAAAGGCAAGGAACTGCTCTCCTTCATCAGTGAAACGGAGATCATCGTCTCCGACATTCGCGTGATTGAGACCGCCAAAGTGATCGAAAACATCCAGCGCGACGTGAACATCGCGATGGTGCAGGAATTTGCCCGTTTCGCCGAGGCATTCGGGATCGATACCTTTGAGCTGATCAAAGTGGCAAACACCCACAAGCGCGTCAACCTGTTGACTCCGGGGCCGGGTGTAGGCGGCTTCTGTCTGCCCAACGCGCTGTACTACCTGCAGCCCAAGGCCAAGGAGCTGGGCGTCTCGCTGCCCTTGCTGCAGTTGGCCCGCAACACGAATGACGGCGTGCCGGCCGTCCTGGTCGGGATGCTGGAACAGGCCCTGCGGCAAAAAGGCAAGACGCTGGCAGGCAGCCGCGTCGCCGTGCTGGGTCTGGCGATGAAGGACTTCTCCAACGACGACCGGGTGAGCCCGGTACACGACCTGATCGCGCTGCTGCAGGCCAAAGGCGCAGAGGTACGCTCCTACGACCCGGCAGTGCCCAGCCGCTACGGGCACAAGACGGACAGCCTGGAAGAGGCGCTGCGCGGCGCGGACGCGCTGTTGTTGACCGCCGTTCAGAAGGAGTTTGCCGAATTGGATTGGCAGCACGCCGCCGAACTGATGGCGCCGACGCCGATCCTGTTTGACACGAAAAACCGCATTCCGCGCACACTGGACACGGACAGCCGGCTGACCGTGGTGCGCATCTGACGAACGACAAAGTCCCCAAACCTGGGGACTTTTGTTTTGGGCTGGCGATCCTTAGTGAAGGAGGCTCCCGGGACGTGTTTGGTCCGGGAGCCTTCTTGCTGTAGTGAACCGCATGATCACGCGGGTTTCGCGTCAGTAAATTTAATGAACAAAATGAGGATTATGCGGCTTATATCGTTTATTTCCGTTTTCTATTCTCGTCAAAATATTGTTGTTATAATGAAAACACTTTCTTGAAAGCGCATTCTTTTTGGGGGGAAACAAACATGCTGTCTTTGCTCGGCTTCCTGATGATGGCCGTCTTCCTGTACCTGATCATGACAAAGCGCTTGTCCGCGCTCGTTGCCCTGATCGTCGTGCCCATATTCTTTGCCCTGATCGGAGGATTCGGGGCGGAGATGGGAGCGATGATGCTGGAGGGCATTGCCAAGATCGCTCCCACGGGGATCATGCTGCTGTTTGCCATCCTGTACTTCGGGATCATGATGGATGCGGGTCTGTTTGATCCTTTGATCGCGAAAATTCTGAAACTGGCCAAAGGAGACCCGCTGAAGATTGTAGTGGGTACCGCCGTCCTGTCGATGCTGGTGGCACTGGACGGTGACGGGACCACGACCTACATGATTACGGTATCCGCGATGCTGCCGCTGTACAAACGGTTGGGCATGAACCCGCTGATTCTGGCGGTCACGCCCATGCTCTCGATGGGGGTCATGAACATGACGCCGTGGGGAGGACCGACGGCACGGGCGATGAGCGTGCTGCACCTGGATGCGTCGGAACTGTTTACGCCGCTCATTCCCACGATGGTCGGCGGGCTGATCTGGGTGATCGCGGTGGCCTGTATACTGGGCATGCGGGAACGCAAGCGTTTGGGTGTGGCGGAGATTCAGTACACCGCTGACGAACGGATGGCGATGTCCGAACAGGCGGCGGCCGCTGACCAGCTCAATCGTCCAAAACGGCTGTGGATCAACCTGCTGCTGACCTGCGCCCTGATGACCGGCCTGGTGATGAACTGGATGCCGCTTCCGGTCCTGTTCATGATCGCGACCGCAGCCGCTCTTCTGATCAACTACCCCAACCTGCAGGAGCAGAAGGAACGGATCACCGCCCATGCCGGAAATGCGCTGACCGTCGTTTCCATGGTCTTTGCCGCCGGAATTTTTACCGGCATCCTGACCGGCACCAAGATGGTGGATGCAATGTCCAACACGCTGGTTTCCCTGATTCCCGAGTCGCTGGGAACACACATGCCGCTTTTGGTAGCAATTACCAGTCTGCCCTTTACCTATTTCATGTCAAACGATGCCTACTACTTCGGCGTGGTGCCGATCCTGGCCGAAGCGGCAGCCAGCTATGGCGTCGATCCTGTAGAGATCGGCCGGGCCTCCATCCTGGGCCAGCCGCTGCACGTCTTGAGCCCGCTGTATGCGGCCCAGTATCTGCTCCTCGGAATGGTGGGGGTCGATTACGGAGAAAATCACCGGTTTATCCTGAAGTGGGCCTGCGGCACATCGCTTGTGATGATAGTGACCGCTGTTCTTACGGGAGTGATGTCGTTCTAGCTCATCCCTTGGGGAAAACAGAATCGCACGAACGGATAGAGGCCCCCTTGGCCTCTATTTTCACTGTTTTTGCGGCTGAGATTGCGCCGGAATCTGCTACACTGAGGGGAGAGGTGGTTTCGTGCGGTTTCAAAGCAAACTGATCCTGGTGATCTGCACGCTGCTGTTGTGCGTGATCGCGATCCTGGGATGTTCCTATGAGTACATGCTGGCGAACGCGCTGAAAAAGGAGATCGGCACACGCGCCCTCCATGTCGCGGAAACCGTCGCAGCGATGCCGGAGATCAAACGGGCTTTTTCCGACTCTGATCCGTCCAGGACGATCGCCCCGTTGGCGGAGAAAGTTCGCCGGGAAACCCATGCCGATTTTGTGACAGTGGGAAACCGGGAAGGAATTCGCTACTCTCACCCCATCCCGGAGCGGATCGGACAGAAAATGCAGGGCGGCGACAATCAGCCCGTCTTTGCAGGCCAGTCGATCGTTTCGGAGACGACCGGTTCCCTGGGGCCCGCTCTGCGAGGCAAGGCGCCCATTTTCAACGAGGCAGGACAGGTCATCGGGGTAGTCTCGGTCGGATTTTTGCTGGAAGATGTTCAAAAAACCATCCATTCCTATCGGGATAAGATCGTTGCGATCGGGTTGATTGCCCTCGCGTTGGGCGTGATCGGCACCTTTTGGATCGCCCGCAGCGTGAAACAGGCGATTTTCGGCCTGGAGCCGTCCCAGATCGGTCAGCTCTACCAGGAGAAGCAGGCCATCCTGGAATCCATCCGGGAAGGGATCGTGGCTGTCAACGCAAACGGGACGATTACCATGGCGAACCAGACGGCGCTGCAGCTGTTGGGACTGGACAGCTCGAAGGAAATCACGGGCAAACCGGCGGACGAGATTCTGGACAGCTTCCGGCTGCTGGAAGTCCTGAAGGCAGGCCGGGCGGTCGTCGACCAGGAGACCTGGATGGCCGGTCATGTGTTGGTCGTCAACTGCGTGCCCATTTTGGACACGCACGACCAGATTGTCGGCGCTGTGGCCAGTTTTCGCGACAAATCAGAACTGTACCGGGTTATCGAAGAGCTGTCCCGCGTCAAGGAATACGCGGAAGCGCTCCGTGCGCAAACCCATGAGTATTCCAACAAGCTATACCTGATTTCCGGCCTGATCCAGTTGGAGTCGTACCGGGAAGCGATTGAGTTTATTACCCGGGAAACCGATGTCCATGTGAATCACACCCGGTTTATCATGCGGGAGATCCCGGACCCGATCATCGGCGGTCTGCTGCTCGGCAAGCTGAATCGGGCCAACGAACTGAAGGTGAAGCTGGAGATTGACCGGGAAAGCAGCTTCCACGACATTCCGGCGTGGATTGACCGCCACCATCTGATTACCATCATGGGAAACCTTGTCGATAACGCCCTGGAGGCGGTTTTGGCACCGGGGGCTTTCGCCAGGGAAGTCAACGTCTTTCTGACCGACATCGGGGAAGTGCTGCTGTTCGAGGTGGAAGACCGGGGACCGGGCATTCCCGACGAACACGCAGACCGCTTGTTCGAATTGGGGTTTTCCACAAAAGCGCAGAAAAATCACGGATTTGGCCTCGCCCTGGTCAAACAGGCTGTCGAGCAGTTGAACGGACACGTCAGTCACACGCCCAATCCGGACGGGGGAACGATTTTTACCGTCGTCATTCCAAAAGAAGCCGACACAGCAAAGAGGGTGAAGGGAACGCCATGAAAGCGAGGAGTGATGAGCCCATGATTCAGGTGTTGATCATCGAGGACGACGTGCGGATTGCCGAAGTGAACCGGCGCTTCGTGGAAAAGGTGAGCGGGTATCAGGTCATCGGCATTGCCACGAACCAGCAGGAGGCCGTGGACCAACTGGACATTCTCCAGCCCGATCTGGTGCTGTTGGACATCTACTTTCCCGACATGAACGGTTTGGACTTTTTGTCGGTCATCAAGGAGCGGCGTTCGGAGACGGATGTGATCATGCTGACCGCCTCCAAGGAAGTGGACACGGTGGTGGAGGCGATCCGCTGCGGCGTGTTTGATTTCATCACAAAGCCGCTGATTTTCGAGCGCTTGCAGCAAACGCTTGCCAACTACCGGGAGTTCCGGCAGAGGGTGCGCGCCTTGAAAACAGAGCGGGGGCACATCAATCAGGAAGAAATTGACGAGCTCATACGCGCGGCGGGACCCAACGGCGGAAGGGATAGCGGTCTGGTCAAGGGAATCGACAGGATCACGCTGGAGAAAGTGGCTGCCTGTCTCAGCGAGGCGGGGGAAGTCACCACCGAACAGGTGCGAAGGGCAACGGGGACGAGCCGTTCGACGGCACGCCGCTACCTGGAATACCTGGTCGTCACTGGGGAGGCGGTCGCAGACCTCTCCTACGGGGCGGTGGGACGGCCGGAGAGGGTCTACAAAAGCGTGAAAAAGGCGAAAGGAATGGCGGAACGATGATCGCGCTGCGGCCGGTTCTCACCATCCTGATCGCGGCGGCAGGTGGCGCCGTTTTCACCCTGCTTCGTCTGCCGCTGCCCTGGCTGCTGGGACCGCTGGCAGCAACAGTCGTTTCGGTCATGCTGGGGTGTGACAGACTGTGGCTGCCTTCCTGGTTTCGCCGGATCGGCCTCTTGATCGTCGGCGTCGCGCTGGGCATGCGGATAACCCGGGACATTTGGGGGACCATGGCAGATCACATCGGGATGATGCTGGCAGCCACGCTCGTGACGATCCTGTTCGGCCTGATGCAGGCCTGGGCGATCCACAAACTGTACCAGGTGGACGCGATCACGTCCATTTTCAGCAACATCCCCGGCGGGCTCTCGGAAATGTCCACGATCGGCAGGGAGCAGGGCGGTAACCTGCAGATTATTTCCCTGTTCCACTCCATTCGCATCGTCACGGTTGTGTTCGTGACGCCGTTCGTCGTGATGACGCTGTCCCACAAGGCCAACCTGCTGCCGGTACAACCCGCAAGTCAGACGGTCGGCTGGATGCAGGCGGCGGTGTTTTTGGCCGCCGGAGCGCTGGGAGCGGTGGCAGCCGCCCGTTTGAAGTTCCCGGCGCCGTATTTCCTGGGGCCGCTTTTGACGGCGTCATTGGTGTCCTTTGCGCTTTCGATGACAGGCGGCACTGCCGGTGCGGGCACGCCGGCCCTGTCCGGCCTCGTCGTGAAAGGCGCCCAGCTTTTGATCGGGGCGGGGATCGGCATTGAATTCAGGCGGGAGGAGATTCGCACCTACCGCAGGCTGCTGGTGCCTTCGCTGGCCGCGTCTTTGCTGCTGACCACCCTGACGTTCGCGCTGGCCTTCCTGCTGTCGTATGCCACGAGCATCGACCTGCTTACCGGCATGCTGGCGACAGCGGCCGGCGGCGCAGCAGAAATGAGTCTGACTGCCCTGGCGATCGGTGCCGACCCGCTGCTGGTGACGGCCTTTCAGCTCTTTCGCGTATTGTTTATCGTCACCGTCTTCTCGTTTTCCATCCGCTGGTTTCTGAAACGGCGCGGATTGTGTGAAACGGCAAACAGGCAGGCGCGCTGAGGAAGCGTGCCTGCCTTGCTGTTGGGGGAATAGGGCAGCGGCCTTTAGAAAAATTCCGCGGTTCCCGCCAGATTGATCATCGCCCGCATGGTTTTGTACAGGTCGTGCTGATCGGCGGCAGTGTAATATACCGTGCAGCTTTCCATTTCGTACCGGGTGCCGGGAACGATCGCGGCCATCTCTGCCTGACCGGCATGGGTGAACTCGATGGCCAGTTCCAGCGGCGTCGTGACGGTGAGCGGCGCAATCTGCTCGACTTTGGACAGGGCCAGCCTGGTCTGCCGCTTCAGTTCGGCAGTCGCCTCCTCGCGGGACAGGCAAAGGGCGGCTGTGCGGGATACCGCCTGTTTGACCACGGCGGTACAGATGTCGGGGATGAGCGCCTTCGCCTCTTCNGCGATCAGGTTGTCCCCCGACACGAGACAGACAGGCACGCCGTACAAGCCGGCGTAGACGGCGTTGAAGCCGAATTCTCCCACCACCATGCCGTTGATGTACATGTTGCGAACACAGCCTGACATCGTGTGGCTGAGGACGCCGGGTACCCCCTGCCGCGTGTGATAGCCGATGAAGAAGGCGGCGTCATAGCTATCGTCCAACCCCTGCATCATCGAAAAGTTGCGGGGGGAGCCGGCCAACAGTNTCGCCTGGGGATGCAGCGACTCCCACAGGATGTTGTTCATGGTATTGTGGCTGTCCGCCACCACGATTTCCGTTGCGCCCCACTCCAGAGCGGCTTCGATGACAGCATTGGCGTCGTCCGTCATGAACTGGCGGCCGCGCTGGTAGTTGACNCCGGCGTTCGGATTGATGTAGCTGGTGTCGACAATGCCGGAGATGCCTTCCATGTCGACGGAGAGAAACAGTTTCATCGGGCCCATCCTTTCTCGCATGATTCCGAATTATTTCACTTCTATGAAAGCAGATTGTCTTGCCAAAGGCAACAAAGTATGCCAGCAGACCTCCGAGTCTTCGAGACGAGNGGAGATTCTTTTGATAGAGTCAATTCAGCAAGTCCCGGTAATAAGTATAACAAACGCCCGAACGTCTGCATTCGGGCGTTTGTTGCCGTGTTTCCAGTTTCTTTACACCAGCCGCTGGTACAGCGCCAGGGTGCATTCCGCCATGCGCTNGATGGTAAAGGTGTCTTCTGCCGTTCGCAGGGCGTTTTCGACGAGTGTTTCGCGCAGCTCGGGCGATTGATGCAGCTCCTGCATGGCCCGGCTCAGCCGCTCGACGTCGCCCGGTTCCACCGTCAGACCGGTTACCCTGTCCTTGACAAACTCCTTGACGCCCCCGACGTTGCTGGCGATGACCGGCACTTCCGAGGCCATCGCTTCGATGAGCGTGTAACCCAGTCCCTCGTAGAGAGAAGAGTGGACAAACGCGTCACAAGCATGCAGGCAGGCGGGGATGTCCTGGCGGAAACCGGCGAACCGGACCTTGTCCTCCAGGCGGTGTTCGCGCACCTTCGTTTCCAGCAGCGCTCGCTCCGGACCGTCCCCCACCATGACGAGGCGGACATCCTCTGTGCCGGGATTCCGCGTCAGCTGGGCAAACGCGTCGATCAGGTGTGGAAGCCCTTTTACCGGGACGAACCGGGCGACTGTGGAGAACAAAAACGCCTCTTCGGGGATGTTCCACTCCGCGCGCAGCCGCTTCCGGTCCTCNACNCGCCGATGCGTCTGCCGGTAGGGGGCCAGGTCCATGCCGTTGTAGATGATGCTGATGCGGTCTTTAGGCACTCCCTCTTGCCGCAAAATGTCTGCAAGTGCGCCGCTGATTGCCACAAAGTGTCGGTTCCATCGGCGGGTGGACCGTTCCATCATCGTGACGGCGGCGTACGCCAGCGGATGGACGTAGTCGTAGCGGAGGTGGCTGTGTACGGTCGTGACCAGTACAGGGCCGGTTCCGCGCACGGCCAACCGGGAAAAAAAGTTTGCTTTTACGCCGTGGGTATGTACAATGTCCGGTTGATAGCGGCGAAACGTGTCGCGCAGCGCCTGCAGCAGGCGCACGTCGAAGCGGCCGAACCTGTCCAGCGGGATGACGGAGACGCCGGCCTTGCGCAGCTCGTCGGCGAACAGGGAGTTGTAAAAGCAAACGACCGCCACGTCCACTGCTTCCTGCGGCAGGGAGGTGACCAGGTTGAGAATATGCTGTTCCGCTCCGCCAAATTCCCCCCCGCCAATGACGTGGAGGACTCGTAATTTGCTCATGACAATCCACCCAAACCTTTATGACAAACCCTCTATCGAAAGCATTCACATCAGTCCGTTCTTCGGTAGAGGTAGATTTCTGCCGGATCAACCAGCAGCACCGGGAAGTTACCTGCATGCTGATCCTGTAAGAAAACCCACCCGGCCATAGCATACGCTTCCCCCACTCAATGGTTGACACTGTGTCGAGCAGGGTCCCTTGCTTCGCCGGGCGGGGCTCTCCAACCAATCGTGCAACACTGCCGTCGCGACGTGAAAGATCATCTCTTCCTGATTTGAAAACAAAGCCATTCTCACTATAGCAGATGACTGGTGGATTCGCAATAAGACTGGACTTGTGGTATCTTGGTGAAGGAGCATTACGAGAATGGACAAAAACGAGGAAGGTATCCCAATGAAGACCCGCAGTGTATTGATCATCTGTTACATATTCCCGCCGATCGGCGGAGGAGGCGTGCCGCGGCCGTTAAAAATGGCCAAATACCTGGGCGAGTTTGGGTGGAAGGTGCACGTACTGACTGTTGACCCTGTCTACCACGCTACATTGGACCCGTCCCTTTTGGCGCAGGTGCCGGCCGACGTGACGATACACCGCGCCAAGGAGTGGCCCTTGCTGCCGCGACGGGGCGGGGGTGCTGCCCCTGCTGCCGGAGGAGAGGCTGCTTTGGCCCGACGTTCCCTGACAGCGACGCTCAAGCAGCAGGCGGTCGGTTTGTTGAAAAAAGTGAAACCGTACCTGCTGATCCCCGACGACCAGATCCTTTGGCTGCCCAACGCTTTGAAGCTGGGACGGGAGATCATCCGCCGGGAAAAAATCGATGTAATCTTTTCCACCTCCGGCCCCGTGACCAATCACCTCGTCGCCCGCCGACTCGCCCGCGAGTTCGGGGTAAAATGGGTGGCTGATTTCCGCGATCCCTGGACGCAAAACATGCATTCGTCGGGGATCGCCTGGCGGGAGCGGCTGGAGGAGCGCATGGAAGCGGGTGTGATGGCAGAGGCTGACGCCATCACCACGGTGACGACCACATTTGCCGAGAACTTCCGCAAAAAACACGGCAGCCGCATTCGCCGTCTGGAGCTGATCTACAACGGCTTTGACCAGGCAGATTTTGTCGGCCTTACACCGCAGTACACCGCGCCCGGCAAGTTTCACGCCGTTTACGCCGGCATTTTGTATCAGAAGCGCAACCCGCGCCTGCTGCTGCGGGCGATCCGCGAACTGATCGACG